>Ga0247816_10000029_pt1 | contig 75041 bp, 56 predicted proteins | sample UWRJL209509C1_FD_179930 | JGI IMG/M metagenome (GOLD analysis project Ga0247816, IMG submission 179930) | Plant litter microbial communities from Arlington Agricultural Research Station in Wisconsin, United States - UWRJ-L209-509C-1 | ecosystem: Environmental > Terrestrial > Plant litter >...
GTGGAAAACTATAAAATCAGTGCATAGAAAAATATTTATTAAGGAAAATTTGGAAATATCATAATCCTAGAATACGATCGAGTTCTTCACTCGGAGAAATCTATTAAGATGAACTACGCTAGCAGACCTCTCTGCTAAACAGCGTTCGAGGACGGTAGGTTGAAGAGATGACGGTTTTGATGGAGAGATGAAGGCAATGACAGCTTGCTAAGCAAAAGACTTTTCTTGGTGTGCTTTGCGCTCTTTGCGGTTAAAATCAAGACTTAAAACTCAATTTTACTAATGTTTTGCGGCAATAAGTTAATATGGTGCTAGCTTTTCTTGTTTGTTTCATCAAATTAATCTCTCTGCTAAAAAGCGTTCGAGTTGACGATAATTAGCCAAATTGCAAAAAGAAATTAAGGGCAAGTTAATGCCCTATTGTAATCTGCTTCGGTAAAGGTGTAGGTGAATTTGTAGGTAAACTTATCTAGCTTTTCTGGTTTATAGCTTTCGATATTAAGCACACTATGTTCTGTTTCTCTTAATACTGTAACACACTTATTGGCATCAAATCTAATATCAAGCGGTCCTTTTGTCCTCATTGAGAACGGGCTAATGTAATCTTCTAAATTTGCTCTTCTAGTTGCATCCTGAGTTTGCTTAATCAGGATTGTTTGATGTGGGCCCAAATTATATTCTTCAAATAAATTTCCATAAGTAATACTATGATTAGTGTCATTGACAAAATAAAAATGACCATAACCAAAATATTCCTTTTTACAAGAAATATGCATCAGTAGCGCACTAAAAATTGTACCAAGCGTTAAATACCGCATCCAAGTTGTTTTCTGTACCATTGCTGTATAGATATTTAATATTATTTTTCCACCTGTTCCATGAATTTTCCCCGTTGCTAATGCATTTTGAATATCAACAATATTATATACATGTACTTGATCTCGTTATGCGCAAAAAGTTAACAAAACTCAAATATCTCTTAAACGGACACATACACCATTAAGCTACAAACAAATAACCTTTGCCAAATTTTAAGGATAAACCTATAATTTGACAAAGATTATTCAATAAATGAAAAACAACTTATGGGCAGGTTACCGCCCTATTGTAATCTGCTTCGGTAAAGGTGTAGGTGAATTTGTAATGATTCTCTCCAATTTTTTCTGTCACAAAGTTTTTAATGTCTCTAATACTATGTTCATCGTCTATTTTAATATCTTCTAAACATTTAATTTGATTAAATTTAATTGTAAAATCATTATTAGGGTTTATTGAAAAAAAAGGACTTGGAAAATCAGAAGCCTGAGTTCCACCTTTACCAACACTTTTACTAGCTTCAATAATTGTAATTTTTGATTTTGGAGCAACGTTATATTTCTCATAGCCTATTGGAAAGGTAACTTGATAATTTGTTTCATTTATTATTTGTATTTCTATAATGATTTGAAAAAAATGATCTTTACAAGAACTTAATATTCCAAAGAAACTAATAATTAAGCCAAGTGTTAAATAGCGCATCCAGGTGTTGTTCTGTTCCATTGTTAGAAGTATTTTTTATATTATTTTTCCAGCCGGTCCATAAATTAGCCCCGGTGACTAATCCATTTTGAGTATCAACAATATTATATCCATGTACTTGATCTTTTGACGCACCAAAACCAAATAAGCAAACCAAAACACCTTTTAAACGAGTACGCACACCAATATGCTACAACAAATAACCTTTGCCAAATTTTAAGTAGAAAGCCTAAAATTTGACAAAGATCATTAAATAGACACCAGACAAAATTATGGGCAGGTTACCGCCCTATTGTAATCGGCTTCGGTAAAGGTGTAAGTGAATTTGTAGGTGCGCTCATCTATTTTTTCTGAAATATAACTCGCTATGTTGATGATGCTATTTATACTCTCTTTAGTATTTATGATACATTTATCTCCGATTTTAACCACAAACTGATTATCTCCACTTAAAGGACTTTGAAACCCTAAGGCTGCAACTTTTTTTGTACTTGGTTGAACTTGCTCCTTATTCATAGTACTATTTGGCATTAAGGTAAAAGGTTCAACCGAGTAACCTGCTGAAATATTATAATTGGTCTGATTTACAAATACAAATATCCCTTTCTGAGTATATTCCTTTATACACGATAAACTAAAAGTTATAAGTAGACTAAAAGCCCCAAATAGTAAATAACGCATCCAAATGTTGTTCTGTTGGGTTTCCATAATTGTTCTTTATATTATTTTTCCATTCATTCCACGTTTTAGGGCTTTAATTAATGCATTTTGAATATCAACAATATTATATCCATTAACTTGATCTCCTTATGCCCAAAACCTAACAAAACTCAAATATCTCTTAAACGATCACACACACCATTAAGTTACAAAAAAATAACCTTTGGCAAATTTTAAGCAGAAACCTATAATTTGACAAAGATTATTCAATAAATGAAAAACAACTTATGGGCAGGCTACCGCCCTACTGTAATCTGCTTCGGTAAAGGTATAGGTGAACCTGTAAGTACGTTCTCCTATTTTTTCAGCCACGTAAGTTTTTATATCCAAAATACTATGTTCACTATCTTTGGTATTAATAATACATCTATCTCCAATTTTAACCACATGCATATTATCTATAGATAAAGGATATCTAAATGTTGAGGCGTTAACTTCCTTTCTTGATACTTGAACCTTCTCCCTAATCACTGTGCTATTTGGCATTAAAGTTAATTTCTCTGGCTCATAACCCGCTGAAATATTAAAATTTGTTTGATTTACAAACACAAATATCCCTTTTTGAGTATATTCTTGCTTACAAGAAAAACCAAGAGCAATAAATAGACTAAAAGCCCCAAATAGTAAATAACGCATCCAAATGTTGTTCTGTCCCATTGTTATATAAATTTTTAATATTATTTTTCCATTCTTGCCCCGTATTTGCCCCAATTAGTGCATCTTGTAATTGCAGTATTGTATATCCAGTTACTGAATCTTCTGGCCCATTCCTAGCATTTAGATTATGATCGAGGCTATCATCAATCATATCAATTATAATATTGGTATATTGGCTATCTGGATCCCCACCTAAATAACCAGGATAAACCATTCTTGTCAGGGCCCATTGCGCTCCTCTGGCCCAAGAATCACAAACATTATCATATACAGAATTATATGAAGAAACTATGGTCCCAGGGTTCATGCTAGGATTAAACATTTGCCAATGTACACCATGTGCCAACTCATGTATTGTTGTGGCATATAATTCGGCAGAAGTCTGATTTAAATCAGGATTGGTATATATTTTAATAAATTCACCAAACAAAAATGTTCTGCCCAATGAAGTGTTGTTAGTATGGGTTCCTTGAAAGGCACCAATTTTTACCTGTGTAGCCCAAAAGCTATTTAATGGTGGCCTTCTCAAACCCTGGATATCTTTATAATAATAATGATGGGCTGCTCTAAATATTGTACCACAGAATTTATCATAATTTTCCAACTCAAAATTCCATGGACTTTCTAATTTATATTCTCCAATTGATTGTGGGCCACCACTATGATCGTTTACAGAAAAATCATACCTTTCAAAATTGAAAGAATAGTTTGCTGGTCTGCTGTAAGTTCCATCTACATGGTAATAACCATTGGCATCAGTAATGCCTGTATAGGTAGTAAACCACCTACGGGCTTTAACTTTAATCCCTTCCACGCCAATCATACCAAGCTCACTATCGTTCATGGTGATCCTACCAGATGGTCTCCATTCTCCTGGAGGCGCACCTGTACCTGTACTTGGGCCACCGCCGCCGTATTCACTATCGCAATCTTCTGGCGGGATATTATAAGGATCTGGCTCTCCACCATCGTCTTCAATTTCAGGGCAGATAGATCGGCTTACCAATTCCCTACCAGACACACTATAAGAGCTGCCACTACCACCTTTTATGGTTACCAAACTACCCTTATTGCTTTCGTCTGGTAAAAACAGGTTGGCTAATTTTATATAAGGTACCTCAGGCAATACATAATTTACGGGTACAGAGGCGTACTGGTAGGTAGGCACACCTACTGGTACAGCGGGGTCGCGGTAGTTGCCATTGTATTCGCTAACCGCAGCATCTAATGGAAAAGGATAGATGATTAAGTTAGAATCTACCTTTAATTTTGCATAATCTGCTTGGTTGGCTGGCATAAATTTAATGTAATAATGCGTAGCTTTCATTTCTTGTTCTACTAATTTACTACTTTCTTTTGCAGTTAGCGATTTATTAATGGTTAATACATCGTTACCCGCAGTAGCCATTACCTTGCCATGTAGCTATTGCAATTTTTGGTTAGCAGTTAATTGTAAATCTGTCATTATTAAACTGGCCATTGCTTTTTGCATATTGGCCAATGCATAGGGGTTGTAGGCTTTCAATTTAACCTTTGCCTCGGTGAGTGTTTTATCCGATTTGGATGAGCTGTCTTTTTTACAGCTATAACTTATACTCAACAAAGCCAAGCCTAGGTAAAGCATTAATTTTTTGTTCATTGAAGCGTTTTTTTAGATGAGCGGAATGCAGGGAATGACTATTTGAAGTAGCTGATGCAATGCGCAGTTGTGCAATGATAGTTTATAGCGCAACAGCAAACAATTTTATGATACCAAATGGCATTTTGGAGTGATGAAATGGCTAGTTGAGCGGTATGAAATAGAAATTTTATGCCGAAAATTCCATCATTATTTGCACAATCAGGAAACAGCCTTGGATAATCTTTTTATCTTAAAAGCATTCTCAAACCTAATTTATTGATGATGAAAATAACACCTTTCGACAAGATTATTTGTCGCACACCTGCTTTTGGCGTTAACCAAACCTTAGCTGAGGTTTGGGAGCAATTGAAACTTAAAATTGAGGAATCCTCTCCCAATTTTTATGAGCTGATCAAAAATTTGAACCATGTGGATTTAAAAACGCTAGATGAGAAAAGCCGATTTACCATTTGGAAATATTTGAATAGGGCAAAATTTAGAGCTACTCCTTTTGGCACTTTTGCAGCAATAAGTTTAATGGAACTCAGCTTTGCTGCCGATACCAAACCGATAATCACTCAAGAATTAATAGCACGGCACTGGATAGATTGGAGTTTGAAGGAAGTGTTTAACAGTACAGCGATGCAGGACGTAAAACAACTCCATAGCAATAGCTCCATTTATTTTGTGGGTAATGAAATTAGGTATCTTAAAACTGCTGGAAACTCATTTGAGCTGGCAGCTGTGGATAGCCTACCAGAGCTTAACGTTATTTTATTAACCTGTAAAAGAAAGACCAGCCCAGCAGAAATTTACGAATTAATGGAGCACAGTTTTAATTTAGGTAATGCTGACACGCTAGCGCTATTGACACAGCTAATTGAGCTGCAACTTTTACAGACCAACCTACAGCCAAATATTACCGGAGCCGATTATTTTGAGAAATTGGGCATAACCTGTTTGCCAAAACCTAGTAATTACATTATAGCCGAACGGGCGATAGTTAAGGGTAATTTTAATGGCAAACCATTGAAACAGTTGCCTGAGCTGCTCTCTTTTTACACCAAACACTTGGCTGCCCCAGTACCAGCAGATTTATCGACCTTCATCCACCACTTCAGCAAAAGGTTCGATCAACAAGAACCCACACTTGCACTGGTAATGGACCCAGAAATTGGCATAGGTTATGGAGATTTGGCACAACTACAGCCAGACGAGTTAGTTAACAGCATTAAAGATGGCCAAGCTAAGCCAGAACCTCAAAGCCTTAGCTATGGTAAGTTACAGCAATTTTTGCTACGTGGAATGATGATGCAACAAGCTATCGACTTAAGCAATTTTGAAGAGGCCGCTACTCAGAATGCGGTATTGCCCAATACCTTTAGCCTTATTTTTCATTTGTATAATGGCCAAGCGGTTTTGGCGCATACCGGTGGCAGTACTGCCAATGCTCTATTAGGGCGATTTACACTAGGCAATGAAAAGCTTACCGCCTATGGTAGCCAAATTGCGACACTAGAAACAGAAGCCAACACTGATGTACTATTTTTCGACATTGCCTATCAGGCAGAAAAAAAAGTAGATAATGTAAACCGAAGGGCAAAATTGTATGCCTACGAGCTACCCATTTTAACTTGGTCTGAAACTGACCAACCTTTAACTTTAACAGACATTGTAGTTGCCGTAGCGGATGGAGAAGTGATCCTAAAATCAAAAAGTTTAGGTAAAAGGATAGTACCAAAAATACCTTCTGCCTATAACTACAGCCGATCTGATTTGGCAGTATTTCGATTTTTATGCGATGTGCAACATCAGGGAATCCTCAGTAACTTCAGTTTCAAACTACAAGATCTGTTTCCCAACTTAGCACATTATCCTAGGGTAACTTTTAAATCCATTATAGTTTCGCCAGCAATGTGGCTCATTCCGGCTGCTGCTATGAAGGAACTAATAAACTTGCAACAGTGGCTAAAAGTACAGGGTTTTGAGGTTATGCTAAAAGTGGGTTATGCCGACCAATCGCTCTGTATTGATCCAAATAATGAGCAGGATGTTTGGGCATTATGGCATTACTGCAAACAACAAAAAGACGATGTTTACTTAACAGAGGCACTATTGGCGGATAGCGATTTGTTAAAAGATGAAAAGGGCAATAGCTACCATCCACAATACATCGTCAATTATTACCATCAAGAAAGGGTGTACGAGCCCAGTAAACCTATTGTAGTTGAACAGCCTGAATGTTGCTTGCCTGGTTCTGAATGGTTATATGTTGAGATTTACAGCCATTTTTCTAAGAGCAATTATCTATTAACAGGATTGATAAGCCATTTTTTAAAGACTAACCATAGCTACCTTAAAAAATGGTTCTTTATCCGTTATACAGATCCAGCACCACACATTCGCTTTCGGGTTGAGCTAAAAAATAAAACTTACGGTTTTATGTTATTGGATAGCTTGCAACAATTGATATCAATAGAAATGACAAAGGGATTTGTAAGTGACTTTAAATTGCCAACCTACCAAAAGGAGACCCAACGTTATGGCGCAAGCCGTATGCACTTAGTGGAGCATTTTTTCATGGCAGACAGTAGGTATGTGAGTTACCTTATTAAAAAATCAACTACCGAACAACTATTGATGAATGCCTTACAGGCTGCACAAACTTTAGCAGCTATGGCATTAAATGAGCTAACAGATCAAATTAAATTTGTGGAAAGCCTGGCCCAAAGTTTTGCAAAAGAAATGAATATGAATTCTGTAGCATTTAAAAATATCAATGCCAATTTTAATGTATTAAAGCCTCATATGGGAGATACGCTTAAAATACCAGCTAAAATTGACCGCAATTGGAGGTTAAGCTTTAAAGCCATAATGGATGTTTGTGATGACAATTACAGCAAACATAAAATGCTGGCAGACCTTATTCACATGCATGTAAACAGGCTTTTTATAACAGACCAAAGGGTTTATGAGGCCATAATCTACCAATATTGGAAACGTTTACTCCACACTAAGCAGGCTTTGTTAAAAGTTGGACAGGGATAACAATATCTACTTTAAAATGCGGGCCTATGGTTTGGTATTGGAATTTAACTTGCTCGCCATAGGCATAACTTAATCTTTTATGAATATTGTGTAAACCAGCATGATGGCTCTCTGTTACCTTATGTTTTTTGATAAGGTTTTTGGTTTGGATATGTAAGCTATCATCTGCCAAATCGAGGTCAATAATGGCAATTTCATCGGGATCACTGATATCGCCATGTTTGAAGATATTTTCTACTAAGGTTAACAGTACCAAAGGAATTAAGTTGAATTGTTTTACCTCTTCAGTATAAGCGAAGTACACATTTAAATCTGTTCCTTTTCGTATCTGATAAAGAAACAGCAAGTTTTCTACTTGTTCGATTTCGTTGGCTAAACTAATGGTTGTACCCATTTCCTCGGCATCAATAGCAAAACGCATCATATCAGACAATCTCTCTACTGCATCTCCTGCAATGGCCGAATGCGCATTTACTTTATGGTAAATAAAAGAAAGTGTATTAAATAAAAAATGTGGATTGATTTGGGCTTTTAAGAAAGCATTCTGGGCATTTACCAATTCTTTCTCTATTTGCTGTTGTTGGATAATTTTTTCTAAGCGGTCTTTTTCAAGTTCTTGTGTCTTCTTTCGCTCGCTGAGATAAGTGACCACAAAGTAATATCCAGTGGCATAGCCCATCATCAAAATACCCCTGTATAAGTTACGTAGGATGAAGGCTTCATCAGCACTCGGGTGATCTTCTTTTTTATAATCGCCAACTAAATGTAAAAACAGTGTAGCACAATAATGCCCATAGATATAAATGATCAACTCTATTACTAATAAGATTGGTATAGCCCAAAAGAAGCTTTTACCTTTTTTATTAATGAATGGAAGGGTAAAATTACCATGTAGATAGAAGAATGAAATGGTAACCACATAATGTATAAGATAGATTTCAATTTCTAATTCGCGATCAAAGATAATCGTTAACAGTACGGTTTCATAAAACATATAAAGAAACCATACTCCTAAGTGGATTTTATTTTTGCTTAGCCACTTACCTATCTTATACTGTATCATACTTTCTATATCTCGAAATAGCCATTCTATATCACATCTTTTTCAGGGTCGTCTCCTTCTGCTAAGTTTCATAAAAAATCTAAAAATTATGAAACAAAAAAAGACTAAAATCAGCGCATCAACTTTATTTATCTATCAGAAATCTAAAATTAAAGCTATGCCAGCAAGATCAACGGGTGATCCAACAACAAGTGTTGTCACCACTAGCAAAACCACTGGCATGTTTTAATTTCTTCAAAACAGGGAAGATCAGTTTTTCTTCCCTGTTTTAACTAAATATTGTGTCACAAAATCATTGAAATCTTTACGGTACAATTCTCCAACGGTAAGCTGTATCCCATTATTCATTTTTACCATATTGCCATTAATAGTCTCTATTTGATCTTTCCTAACGATAAAACTTCGCTGCAATTGGATAAACTCTGGTTTATCAGCTAATTTTTTCGCAAATTCGGTAAGCGACATTTTAGTTACTATCTGTTTACCTTGAACATAGATCATAATGTGGTTGAGCTTACTTTCAACCGCAATGATGTCTGAATAATATATTCTGACAATCTTATAGTCGTCATTTTTGTTTTTCACAAAGAAAAACTCATCTGGAATTGCCGGCATAGTTTGCTCCTTAAGCGGCTTATTTAACTTTTCTGCTAAAAGTCTATTTATGGTAATTACAAATTTACCTAAGGAGTAAGGCTTCAACAAATAAGCGTCAGCATTTGTCTCAAATGCATCGTAAGCATACTTTGTATGTGCTGTAGTAAATACAAGTGTATTGGTTTTTGATCTAATTACTTGAGCTAACTCCAAACCTGTAATCTTAGGCATGTCGACATCCATAAATATAATGTCTACAGAGTCTGACATGCTGATTTCCTTTAAAGCTACCACTGGATCGGTATAACTTTTAATCAAAACAAGTTCTGGTACTGCCTCTATATAACTTTGTAGCCCTTCTATGGCATGCAGCTCATCATCAATAACTATACATTTAAACATATTTTGATACAGAAAATGCTTAAATATAGCGATCTGAGCCTTTAAATCAAATTTTTTAGGCTTTTTTGAGCACAAGATTTTTGAAGGATTTACATATTGAAAATATAAATGATTATCTCGCTTGGCGATTATCAATCCCTAATAGTACAGGCAGTAGTTGGAAATTACTACTTATTATAGGAATTATACAGTTATTACCTAGCTTCCTAATTTCATTACAAATTAGCAGTAATTCTGTCCAACACAAGTCTATTAACTTAGTTTGTTTTTTAGCGAAAAATCTATGTATACCACAATTTCGCAGCTCATATTCGTCAATAGTGATTAGAAAACCAGCAGTAATGCGTCCACTTATCTTAAATATTGAATTTTTTGGAATAAAGTATGTCCTACCTATCCTAAAATCAAGCTCTTTCCCATCCACATTTAAAATACCCAAACCTTTTTCTAAAACAAAAATCCGATAAGGCAAATCACAAGTAATTTCCTCGGCTAACATATCCATTTTACAAAGCTGTTTTACTTTAATCATAGGAGTATTTAATATTTGATAAATTGGTTTAAGTTGGCTGGCTCATTATGTAACACGAAAAATGCATTTCAATTAACGCTCATTTGAACCTAATGAAACCGATTACCCCCTGATTACATTATTTAGTAACCAAGGGGATTGAAACGGCATGTCCAAACGCTACTATTAATAAACCTGCCCGAAAGATGTAGATCATTGCAGAATTTTGCCAAAAAAAGACATATAAAGGTGATTTCGGATGATAGAAAGGCAAATTGGGGTGATATAACGTATGCTGGTATTTTTAAATTAGCTTCAAAATATTATAAGCAAATTAAATTTTAGTAATGCGCCAAACGGTAAATCTTTTCCTTAGCATAGATATGGATAGGCCTTAAAGTTCTCCTAACCGCATAGCCAGATCTTGTAATTCTAGTTAAGGTATATATCAACAAACTACCTCTAAAACCTCAGGATAGTACAGGTTGCAGGGTTTACCTTTGGCTAATATCTTTAGAGAACCAGTTATCAACCTTAATTTCATGATGCGTAAGTTATTTCTATGCTGTTTCCTTTCCCTTTTGATAGGCCAATTGAGTTTTGCCCAAAACCAAAGAGTTACCTATAACTTTAATCCCGGTTGGAAACTACTTATTGGCGATGCCCTTGAAGCGGAGGCAGCAAACTTTGATGATCAAAATTGGAAGGAAATTACCTTGCCTTATGCTTGGAATGAAGATGAAGCATTTAAAAAATCAATCGAAAACCTATCTACAGGCATTGCTTGGTATAGAAAACATTTTAAAGTAGCTCATGCAGATAGCACCAAAAAGATATTTTTAGAATTTGAAGGGATCAGGCAAGCTGGCGAATTTTATCTCAATGGTAAATTTATCGGTCGCCATGAAAATGGTGTAACCTCATTCGGATTCGACATTAGTGATTTAATTTTAGCCAATCAGGATAATGTGCTGGCCGTAAAAATAGACAATGCTTGGAATTACAAAGAAAAAGCTACCAATTCTGGCTACCAATGGAATGATAAAAACTTTAATGCAAACTATGGGGGTATTTCCAAAAATGTTCGTTTGTACGTAGCAAGCAAACTTTATCAAACCTTACCCCTATTTAGTATGCTAAAAACTACAGGGAATTATATTTATGCCAAGGATTTTAACATCAAAGAAAAACAAGCTGTTATAGTTTCCGAATCAGAAGTTAAAAATGAAGATAAAATGCCAAAAGCCGTAAGTTATGAGGTGGAGATAAAAGATTTAGATGGTAAAATTGTTAAAACTTACCATACTAATCCTCAAACGGTAGCGGCTGGCGCAACGGTAACTTTAAAAGCCGAAGCATTGGTTAATGGTTTAAATTTCTGGAGTTGGGGTTATGGCTATTTATATACCGTAACTTCTAGGTTAAAGGTGGATGGAAATACCGTGGATGAATTGGTGACCAAAACTGGATTTAGAAAAGCTGAATTTAAAAATGGCATGGTGTATCTTAACGACCGTGTGCTGATGATGAAGGGTTATGCCCAAAGAACCAGTAACGAGTGGCCAGCAATTGGCTTATCGGTACCTGCTTGGCTAAGCGATTATAGCAATCAGTTAATGGTAGAAAGCAATGCCAATTTGGTACGTTGGATGCACATTACTCCTTGGAAACAAGATATCGAATCATGCGATCGGGTGGGTTTGATACAAGCTATGCCAGCTGGAGATTCGGAGAAAGATGTTAATGGCCCTAGATGGGATCAGCGAAAAGAAGTAATGAGAGATGCCATTATTTATAACAAAAATAATCCTAGCATCTTGTTTTACGAAAGTGGTAACGAATCTATCAGTGCCGAACACATGGTAGAAATGAAAGCCATTAGAAATCAATATGATCCGAATGGTGGAAGAGCTATTGGTTCTAGAGAGATGTTAGCTATAGATGAGGCAGAATATGGTGGCGAAATGTTATACATTAATAAAAGTGCTGGCAAACCTTTATGGTCTACCGAATATTCTAGAGACGAGGGTTTACGTAAATACTGGGACGAATTTTCTCCTCCTTACCATATCAATGGAGCTGGTCCATTATACAAAGGTGCCGATGCGAGCAGTTACAATCGTAACCAAGATTCTCATGCCATAGAAGATATTGTAAGATGGAACGAATATTACAAAGAAAGACCGGGTACAGGAACTAGGGTAAGTTCTGGTGGTGTAAATATCATTTTCTCAGATACCAATACCCATTACCGTGGAGAAGAAAACTATAGAAGAAGTGGGGAAGTAGATGCCATGCGCATTCCGAAAGATGGTTTTTTTGCACACAAAGTGATGTGGGATGGTTGGGTTAATGCCAAACCAGAAGGCATCCATTTAATTGGGCATTGGAATTATAAAGCCGATACCAAGAAAAATATTTATGTGGTTGCAGCTGGCGACAAAGTAGAGCTGTTCTTAAACGATAAATCCTTAGGTTTGGGACAAAAAAGTGAAGGCTTTTTGTTTACCTTTAAAAACATCCATTTTAAACCAGGCCTTTTAAAAGCAATTTCTTATACTACAGCTGGCAAAAAATTAGCAGAAACACAATTAAAAACTGCAGGTGTGGCAACTGCATTGAAATTAACTACTTTAAAAAACCCAACAGGTTTTAAAGCAGATGGCGCAGACTTGGCACTGGTTCAGGTAGAGGTGGTGGATGCAGCTGGTAACCGTTGCCCCATAGCCCTAAATATGATCGACTTTGAAATTACTGGTCCGGCAGATTGGAGAGGTGGTATTGCCCAAGGACCGGATAATTATATCTTAGCTAAACAATTACCTGTTGAAGGTGGTATAAATAGGATATTAATCAGATCTACCACTACAGCTGGTAAAATTAACCTAAGTGCCAAATCGGCTGGATTAAGCTCAGCTTCGCTTACCTTAGAAACATTACCTGTTAAGGTAACAAATGGTTTAGCTACACAATTGCCTAGTGATGGGTTGAAACCAAATTTAAGCAAAGGACCTACACCTGCTGGTCCATCTTATGTAGTAACCAGAAAAACGGTTAAAATTATTGCAGCAACAGCTGGAGCGAATACAGATAAAGCTAAACTCAGTATTGATGATAATGAATTGAGCGACTGGGCTAACGATGGCAAATTGACTACCGCTTGGATTAAATACGATTTGGAAAAAGAAAGTATCATTACAGAAGTAAGTTTGAAACTAAATGGCTTCAGATCAAAAATATATCCCCTAGCCATATTGGTAGATGGAAAAGAAGTATTTAAAGGTGATAGTAAACTGAGCCTAGGTTATTTTACGGCCATTTGTACGCCAACAAAAGGAAAAACGGTAACCATTAAACTTTCTGGAGATAGCAAAGAAAAGGAAGGTGCAAACGCTGGTGTAGAAGTAAATGGTAAAAAGTTAGATGATGGTATCGAAAGAGCTGAAACCAAATTAAAAGGATCTTTAAGCATTATCGAAGCAGAAATTTATACTAAACCCTAATTAAGTTTTCCAGATTCCCATATATTAGCAATATTGGCGAGCAAACTGTATTTGCGGATGAAGAGACCTGGAAATCTTAGCTCATCTATTCTTAGGGCAAGGGCACATACACCATCTATATCTCAGAACTTTCTGTTATAGCTATTACCATTTACAACATCGCCATTTAGCTGGGAAAGTTGGGATCGGTTTTTTAGCAACTGGCACTGCAAATGCTTTTTGTGATATAGATGAACTTGATCAAAGCTAAATAGCTTTTACTCATTTTATTTTAATAGCGTTAAATTTCAAACACAAAAGGCCATCCATCCAGATAGCCTATTATGATATAACCAAATTTAACCTGTTTTAATTTCTTTGTATGAGATCAAACAATAATTAAAAATAAAGCTAAAAAATTAGGTAAGTGTTATGGACTATCCTGCTTGAGAGCAGTAAAATGGATTTTATTGTATTTTTTACCATAATTATTTATTTCTCGCATAATTATCAATCGATATTGCTGAAACTTTTGATGTTTTTGTGGATGCTAACTTTTTCTGTTACTGTAATCGCTTTAACTTTTTTCAGTACCACGTTTTCAATAGGTAAAGTGGGTTCGCCCAATATCCGTGAAATAAATTTTACAGCTCCTGTTTCTATATTTTCAAGATAAATATTCTTGATGGGTGTCAATCTTTTTTCGACCGTTGGCACCAATGTTTTCCATTGGTAAAGCACATCTGTTTCGATACCTAAAATACCTTGATCAATTTTACCTGCAATTAAGTTTTTGGCATAAATATTTTGCACATAACCACCCATTCTTTCGTTGGTTTTAATAAACAGCAGGTGGTTTAGTTTGGCTCCATCTATAACTTTACAATTTTCTATTAGCACATTTTCTATTCCGCCAGAAAGTTCACTTCCAATAGCAACCAATTGATGACCATTTTTAACTAGACAGTTACGAATAACTATATTCTTTGATGGTGTTTTTAAACGCCAACCTTCTGGATTACGACCGGATTTGATCGCGATGGCATCATCACCTTGATCAAAAGTGCAGTTCTCAATTAACACATTTTGGCTCATCTCAGGATCTACACCATCATTGTTATGCCCATGAGCGTATATTTTTACATTTCTAATCACTACATTTTTAGACAAATAGGGATGAATAGTCCAAAAAGGACTATTGGTAATTTTGACACCATCTATTAAAATATTTTCACTTCTATTGAACTGTATAAATTGCGGTCTTAAATTGGCCGTATCGTTTACCATTTGCCTATCCTTTACCGAGCTGTATGCCATACCCAAATTGTAAAGGCGTTTAATGTTTTCTAAATGTGCTTTTGGACGGGAAAACCATTTTTTCCAAGTATCCATTTGCGCTTTAAGTTCTCCATCTCCAGTAATCGCTACGTTTTTACATTGGTAAGCATAAATTAGAGGAGAATAGTTATAACATTCCATGCCCTCCCAACTGCTGTGTACTGCCGGAAGAAAATCTGCAGGATTTCCAGAAAAAAGTAAAACTGCTCCCTTATTAAGATGAAGGTTCACATTGCTTTTTAAGTGAATTTTACCCGTTAACCACTCTCCTTCAGGTATCACCACAACACCACCATTAAGTTTATTGGCTTGCGCTATTGCAAGTGCAATGGCATTTGAGGTTTTAGCTTGATCTCCTTTTACTGCACCAAAATCGATTATAGATAACTTTTTACAGCTCTTAAAATCTGGAATGGTAATGGCGGGCATTTTAAAAGGCGTAGCCACTGTAATCTTTTCTAGTTTTACAACAGTTATATCTTGTATAAACGATAAACCAACTACAGCAAATACTATAAGCGTGATGATCTTTTTAGGCATATAAATTCTATTTGGATGATTTAGGGTGAGTGTTCGGTTAGCTAATCTGCAACATCAAATATAACTGATGCTACACCCAAATGCATCCTGTGGCATCCTGCTATGAAAGGATTGCCATAAACTACTTAACCTAACCAACAGTACAGGATGCGTCGAAATAGGTAAATTGATATATTTGAGTGATACCAAATGTAATTTATAATGAATTTTTTAAAGCTTAAACTCTTTAATACACTAATAGGAATTGGCATACTCGTATGTTATTGCAGCGTCTCTTTTGCACAACAGTCCGGGAAAACTGATGCTATTTATTCGGGTGTGCCTTGGTACGATCAAAATGGAAAAGTAGTTAGCGCACATGGTGCAAATATCATTAAGGTTAAGGACAAGTTTTATCTTTTTGGGGAGGCTCATACCGATACTAGTAATGCCTTTGTAGGTTTGAATTGTTATTCATCAAAAGACCTCAATAATTGGAAATTTGAGCGTATTGCCCTACCTATACAAAGTAATGGAAAATTAGGACCTAATAGAGTTGGTGAAAGACCGAAAGTAATGAAGAACCCTCAAACAGGTTTATATTTGATGTATATGCATGTGGATACCTTGGGTTACAAAGATCAGTTTGTAGGTTATGCCATTGCCAAAAATGTAACCGGACCTTATCAGTTTAAAGGGCCCTTGCTATTTAATGGTAAGTCCATAAAAAAATGGGATATGGGTACTTTTCAAGACACAGATGGTAAAGGTTACCTACTAACGCACGGTGGGGTAATCCATCTATTAAGTGATGATTATCAGTCTATAGTTGCAGAAATTAATCCACAAATTACTAGTGGTTTCGAATCGCCTACCTTATTTAGAAAAGGGAATACTTATTATTTTATTGGTTCGCACCTTACCTCTTGGGAAAAGAATGACAATTATTATTATACAGCTAATAAATTAAGTGGTCCATGGATTTCCAGAGGTCTATTCGTCCCAAAAGATAAACTTACCTGGAATTCACAATCTACTTTTGTATTAGCTATTGAAGGCAGCAAAGAAACCACCTATATGTATATGGGCGATAGATGGTCTTACCCTAGGCAGCTATCTGCGGCTACTTATGTTTGGCAACCCATTACCTTTAATAAGGAGGCAATAAGTATCCCTAACTATTTAGAGACGTGGACTGTAGACATAAAAACCGGAATAACAAATGCAAAAAAGAGCGACCATACAATTATGGAGAGCAAAAGTAATTTAATTACCTATACAGACGAATGGAGTACTTCTAAGCATGAAAACAAAATGGTAAAAAGAGCGTTAACATTAAATAGCGCTTCTAAAATTACCTTTAAGGGGACACAGATTGGTTTACGAACTTTAGTATTACCTGATAATGGTTATGCTAAAATCACACTAACGGATAAAAAAGGAAAAATTCTAGTAGAGAATTTGGTAGATATGTATGCCAAATCTCCTACAGCTACTTTGGTATTTCTTAGCCCTATTTTACCAAAAAACGAATATACTTTAACAGTTAGGGTAGCTGGCGAAAGACCAAACTGGTCTGATAAGAAGAAAAATGATTATGGTAGTACTGCAAATTACATCACTATAGATCAATTTCTAATCAAAGAATAAATACACAGCGCTTATAACCAAAATTCGATTATTATTAATCGTTTTATAACACACCAATATGGGAACAACATCTTATTTTACATCAGAGACAAATTAGAAACCAATACCGCTCTTTGGAGAATTGCAAAAGGACAGGTTGTTTATTCCAAACCTTAAAATTAAAATTTCTAATTTTTATAAAACAAGAAAGCTACTCATCCAAGTAGCTTTCTGTTTATGAAACCAAAATTACAACTGTTTCTAATTTGTATGATGATTAGAACAATAATTAAAAATACAGGCTAAAAGTCAATATAGCATCCTGTACTATGCTGAAGAGGATTTGAAATCAGTATTTTTTGAACTCGCAAAGGCTTAAATATTGTTTTATACATTAAATAAGCCACGATAACGTTTGCGCATTTTTTATTTATTTGGATTTATTTTACTAATTCCCATCTGGTTTTACCACACTACTTCTTAAACTTTCTGGCCAGTTCCACTTAGCTATATCATCTGGTTTTGATGGATTAAATTTTTGTCTTGGATCGATCAGGAACTTAGCCAAGGGTAACTTAGCTGACTTTATCCCTTCCACAATGCAACGAGCAATTTCGTAAGCACCATAGGTGTTAAAATGGGTATTGTCTGCCAATGCTTTGTCTTGCCCGGGATAAGTATTTGCAGGGTAATGAACAAATGCCTTTTTTGAGGGTTCTTCTCCCATGGCATTAAATAAAGTGGTGGTTAATTGGTTTAAATCTATTAGTGTTACATTTTCGCTAGCTGCCACCTTTCTGGCTGCATCAGGGAAATCGCCCAAGGTATTTTCCATTTTTCCATTTGCATCAAATTTTCTTCTAGCGGTTGGAGTAACGATAACAGGAATTCCACCTTTTGCCTTGGCACGTGCTATATACAATTTCAAACGTTCGGTATAAGACTTGTAAGCACCATCGTTTGCGCCTTTATCTTTCTGATCATTGTGTCCAAATTCTATAAAAAGATAATCTCCGGGTTTCATTACGCTGATGACTTTGTCTAATCTATTGCTGCCTAAAAAAGAACCTAGCGTTAATCCAGATTCAGCGTGATTGGCAATTGCAACACCTGGTTTAAAAAAACAAGGTATCATTTGTCCCCATGAAGCCCAAGGTTCGCTATCGCCATTTACCACAGTAGAGTTACCAGCTAAAAATACAGTAACCTGATTTTCTACTTTTTTGATTTCTATATCTTTTAATGTAATGTATTGATCAAACTCTAAGGTCAATTTATCGTCCCAATCTAACTTGGTTAATTCTCTATCTTTTAATTTAACATTTGTTTTGGCATCAATTTTTCTGTCTTTAATGTTTACTACAAATTTTTTGGATATAAATTTCCCAGCTTTGGTTTTTACGTTTTCTAACATTAACCTACGTGATTCGGCCTTAACAAAAGTACCTTGCGCACTACTTAAATTTAAAGTGACTTGATAATTGCCTTCTGGTAGCTTAACGGAGAAATAGAAAGCACTATTAGGTTGATCTAAATTGGTATCAAAATCAAAACCTGCACCATTTGCATTAGTGTAGGTAGTTATACTTTTAGGTTTGCTAAAATCGAATTTAAACGAAGTACCAACCTGTGCCACTAAATTGCTACTCACGAATAACAATCCAGCAAACAGCATATTTTTCTTAAAGTTCATCTGGTTTTTATATTGGTTAATTGTGCAAGAGCCTCTCAAATCAGCTCCACTCAAATTTACCATTCCATTTGCAAAAAGGTATCCTGTACTGTGCTGTATTAGCTCATTTTATTTAATTAGAAACAGTTGAGAGGTTTAATTTTGCCGTTTTTAGCAATTTACCATTTACTTCTAAAGTAATTGGCCCTGCAGTTTTAGAAGATTGTACCAATACCACTAACTTGCCACTAAATAATTTCATCGTTGGTTTGGTAAAAGGTTCTAGAGAAGTGGCATCTCCATTACAAACTGCTTTAAAAGCACCATTTCCATTTACTTTAAAATTTAGTGATGTTGTCTCGGTTGGACAAGGATTGCCATTTTTATCAACCACAGAAACGGTGATGAAAGCTAAATCCTTACCATCAGCAACAATTTGTTTTCTGTCCGCTTCTAATTTAATTTGATAAGGTTTGCCAGCTGTAACCACTTTTTTTTCTTCAACTGGCTTTCCATTTTTATCTAAGGCTATAACTTTTAATGTACCAGGCTCGTATTTCACATCCATCCACATTAAACGGTAACGGTTTTGATTGGTAGATTTATCCTTTTTTTGAATGCCTAAACTTTTGCCGTTTAAAAATAATTCGGCACTATCGTAACTGGTATACACAAAAACGGGAGTAGTTTCTCCTTCACGTCCCTCCCAATTCCAATGTGGTAAAATATGAAGTGTAGGCTTTTCGGTATTCCAACGGCTTCTGTATAAGTAATAGCGATCTTTAGGTAGTCCTGCCAAATCTGATATACCAAAGTAAGAACTTCTTGAAGGCCAACTTTCATCATAAGGAGTTGGTTCGCCTAGATAATCAAAACCAGTCCATACAAACTCTCCAATTACCCAAGGTTTATCATCTTGCATCACAAAATCATCATCAGGTACGTTAGACCAACTACAATATTCAAGATCGTAAGATGAACTTTGCAAATCATCATATTTTTTATCTTTTGCCTTAACTACTGGAAATTTATATATTCCTCGAGAACTTACCGTAGAAGCTGTTTCTGAACCTAAAATAAAACCTTGAGGAAATGCTTTATTAGCTTCTTCATATAAATGCACCCTATAATTTAATCCTGGAATATCCATGATAGCGCCAAAACCAGATTGCATTACCGATTTAACCTGATCCATACCTACAGTTACGGGTCTAGTAGGATCTTCTCTATGAAAAATATCCTGCAACCATTTTGCTCTTTTTACACCTTCGGCTCCAAATTGATCTGGTACTTCGTTTCCAGAGCTCCACATTACAATAGAAGGATGGTTTTTATTCGCTTTAACTAGATTTACAATATCTTTTTCTGCATCAGTATTAAAATACAAGTGGTAACCATTTTGGACTTTTGCTTTTGCCCATTCGTCAAAACTTTCTGCCAAAAACATAAAGCCCATTTCATCGCATAAATCTAATTGCTCTTTAGATGGCATATTATGCGAACTACGAATTGCATCGCAACCCATTTCCTTTAAAATAACTAACTGCCTCCTTAAAGCTGCGATGTTAATTGCCGCACCCAATGGACCCAAATCGTGGTGTAAACAAACTCCCTTAAACTTACGTACTATGCCATTTAAGCTGAATCCTTTACCAGCAGTAAATGCAATCTCTCTAATGCCAAATCTGGTTTTAACTACATCTTTTAACAACTTACCGTCGTAAACATTTACTACTGCGGTGTATAAATAGGGTGTTTCTGGGCTCCATAGTTTAGGATTTGACACCTTTATATTTTGATCCATTTGATTGCCAAAACTAGCAGCAGAAGTATCTGAAGCAACCACTACACCCACATTATTTAAAATCTGTGTAACCAAACGTAAGTTACTATGGCTTAACTCTGTTTTGATATTTACCTTGGCAAATGCTGGTTTAATAATAGGTGTAGTTATGGTTATACCCCATTGTTCGATACTCTTTTCTTCTTTAATAATTAAACGAACATTTCTGTACAACCCAGCGCCTGGATACCAACGGGATGATTTAGGTTTATTGTTAAGATGAACAGTCAAAGTATTTTCTTCCTTTGTATTCAACTTGTCGGTAATATCTATATAAAAGTAATTATAGCCGTAATTCCACTCTACAACTAATTTTCCATTAAGGTAAACCCGAGGTTCGCTCATGGCACCATCAAATTGCAATATTACTTTTTCATTGGTTTTTAGCTCGCTTAGTTTTATTTTTTTTCGATACCAACCATCTCCAATATAGGGCAAAGCACCCGTTCTACCTGTCTTTTCGGTCGCCACCGTTTCGCCATTTTGGGTAATTGCTGTAACCTGTTTATCAATTTCCTTATCAAATGGACCAGTAATCGCCCAATCATGAGGAATAGTTACCGTTTCCCATTTGCTATCGTCAAAGTTGTTATGAATGGCATTGGGGTGTTGTCCTTTTGCAAACTTCCAGCCATCCTCTAGCAAAATCTCCCTTCTTTGCGCTAAGGCATCTAATGCTGTTAGAATCACCAATGAGAAAACTATCAATACTTGATAACAATTGAGCTTTGCTTGAAAATAGTTTTGGGATAGCTTCATACAGAATATTGCGATTGGGATAAATTATTTTCACGAATTAAGTAAAAAATTACAACAATAAGCGTCTGAATGACAAATATAAAATCGTCTTTATACCTGCTGATCAAATTTCTCAATCAGAAACATAACAGCCAAATGCTATTATCCATTAATATCACAACCCAAAGGAATAATTGAAAAATAATGCAATTCAACATAAAATGTTCAAAAATTAAAAATGTGCCCAATTGCGGCTAAAATTTAATTATTTGTTAAAATATGATATACAGCACAGTACAGTACATGACGGTACACCAAAATTTAAATTTTAATTTTCTCCTATCTAACCAAATATTCTCTCAAAAAAATGAAACAATTGCTTTAATCTACCCAGTGCGCAGAAGCTATTTTCGATTTATAAAATTTAAAATCAAAAAATCTATGAACCAAAATGCAAAGGATTGCGCAAATACGATCTCAAACAAATAATTAATCAAATCTAAAGTTAATTTAAAAACCAAATATTAAGAGTTGTTAACCATAGCGCTGTTCATATTTTTTAATCAATCTAACCAAATAATAGTAAATATGTATTTAAATCTACATCCAAGGTCGTTTCATAGGCGACAAAAACTAAGTAGCAAAAAAATCATCATCATGGGTTTTTCTGCACTAACGATGCTGATCAATGCACCTGCAATCGCATCAACCCCTATTAAAAAAGAAAACCTAATCAACAAAAAATTTGATGTAGTTGTAAAAGGAAAGATAACCGATGAAAATGGTGACATTATCCCTGGCGCTGGTATTAAACTTAAAAACACCAGCATATCTACAGTAACCAATGAAGATGGTACCTTTTCTATCAATGTCCCTACAGGGACTGAAAACCCTACTCTTGTAGTTTCGTATATCGGTTATGCCGTACAAGAAATCGTCATTGGCGCACGTACTAACATTAATGTTAGCTTAAAAAGCACAGTTTCAGATCTTGATGCCGTAGTGATTGTAGGTTACAATACCGTTAAAAAAAGTGATGTAACTGGAGCGGTGGTGAGCATTGGAGCAGAAGAGATTAGATCTAGACCGGTAACCAATGCACTACAAGCTATACAAGGCAAAGCAGCAGGTGTTGATATTACCTCTAACGAACGCCCTGGACAATTAGGTAGTATTTTAATTCGAGGAGTAAGATCGCTTACGGCCAGCAACTCTCCCCTATTTGTATTAGATGGCATACCATTACAAGCTGGTGGTATCGAAGCTATCAATCCAAATGACATTGAAACCATCGACATCTTAAAAGATGCCTCTGCTACTGCGGTATTTGGTTCCCGTGGAGCAAATGGCGTGGTATTGGTTACTACAAAAAGAGGAAAGGTGGGGCAGGTAAAATTAGATTACGTGGGCACCTCTACTTTTGAACAGTTAGCTGACAGAAATGAAATGATGAATTCTGGACAGTACATTGAGTTTAGAAGAGATGCCTATCGCAGAACGGCCTACTTAAATTCTATAAATGGAACAACTACACCACCGATATATCCTTATCCTCTGGTAGCTACGCAAGCTGCGGATAGGGACATTTTTAAACAAGATGCCAATATGATTACAAACCTTGATAAAGGTTGGGTAAATGGTGTTTTTGATGGAAGCCTAGTCCCTACAACTAATTGGGGTGATTTAGTGACTAGAACAGGAATTACGCAAGATCACATCTTAAGTGTAAGTGGCGGTACAGATAAAATTAAAGCGTATGGATCTTTTGGATACTTAAATCAGTTAGGAACACAATTAGGGCAAGATTTTGAGCGCTATAGTGGCAAAGTAAGTATTGAAGTTAACCCAGTAAAATGGTTTAAAATGGGTGCTAACATTACTGCCAATTATGGTCTTCAAAATTATGGCTTCCAATCCGCGAGTGCTTCTGGCGCAGGCAATATTTATTTTGCAGCCCGTGGGATGTTGCCTTTGGCTATCCCTTTTGATGCAAATGGAAACAGAATCAATCTTCCAGGCGGCGATGTAAATATCCAAAATCCTGTTTTAGAAGCAGATTATAACATCAACCTACGTAAAACATTAAGAACAATTGGTTCTGTATTTGCTGAGGTTAACTTGTTAAAGGATTTAAAATACCGCATTAATTTTGGCCCTGATTTTTCTAATTTTTATAATGGACGTTATCAAGATGCAAAATCAGTGAATAGAGATGCAGGTATACCTGGCTCTATTAATAACCTGGCTAACCTGAACCAGAGTAATCGTTTTGCTTACACGCTAGATCATTTGTTATATTATGACAAAACCATCAACAAACACAATTTTGGTTTAACCTTATTACAAAGTTCTTCATCTTTTAGAGAAGAGTCTTCTGCCCTAACTGGTAGCAAACTATCATTACCACAATCATTGTGGTATGGTTTAAATACTGGAAACATTACTGCCTTAGATGGTTTTGACACGAATTTGAGAAAATCTACTCTTGCCTCATACATGGCGAGAATAAACTATAGCTTCAATAGTAAATACCTTTTAACAGCTTCTGCTCGTTGGGATGGAGCTTCTCAATTGGCTGCTGGCAACAAATGGGATTTTTTCCCTTCGGCAGCAATTGCATGGCGTTTAGATCAGGAAGATTTTGTGAAAGATATTAAATGGGTAAGCCAACTTAAATTAAGATTAGGTATGGGAAGTACGGGTAACTCGTCTGTAGATATTGGTAGTACTTTAGGTTTATTACAACCACTAACCTACACCTTCGGTAGCTCAGCACAAACCGGTTATGTATCTTCCGATGCATCTTTAGCAAATCCTATTCCTTTACCTAACAAATTATTGAGTTGGGAAAAAACATTACAATACAACCTTGGTTTAGAGTTTGGTCTATTTAACAATAGAATAAGTGGTTCATTAGACCTCTACAAATCTAAAACAACAGATCTTATCCTACTCAAATCTATTGCCTCTATTAATGGATATACTAGGTCTTATGACAATATCGGTTCTACCAAAAATAAAGGGCTTGATTTAGTGATTAATACAATAAACCTAAAAACCAGTGATTTTACTTGGGAATCTACGCTAAATTTTTCGATGAGTAAGGATGAAATTGTAAAGCTAGATAACGGAGATATGGTGAATGATCGCTTCTTTTTAGGGCAAAGAAATGGAGTAGCCTATGACTTTGTTAAAGAAGGAATTTGGCAAAACACAAAAGCAGATTTGGATGAAATTGCGAAATACAAATTAAATGGTGTAATATTTAGTCCTGGAAACGTGAAAGTAAAGGATTTAAACAAAGACTATAAAATTGATGCCAATAATGACCGACAAATTTTAGGGCACTACAATCCAAGTTGGACAGGTGGACTAACCAATAGCTTTGGTTATAAAAACTTCGATTTATCTATCTTCATAGTAGCCAGGTATAATTTCCTCCTCCAAACAGGTGCTGAGGCACTTCAAGGAAGGTTTGCTCAACGTGTTGTAGATTATTGGACACCCACAAACCCAACAAATAGTTACCCTGCTCCAAACTATGCGAGTGCAAGTGGCGATCAATATATTAGTGCTTTAAATTATCAAGATGCTTCTTTTATTAAAATAAGAAATATTTCATTAGGCTATAATTTCCCAGCAAATCTGGCCAAGAAATTAACGCTATCTAGATTAAGAATATATGCGCAAGCCATCAATCCTGGATTGATTTATTCTAACGTAAAATGGATTGATCCAGATTTAGGAGGTTCTACGTTTAACCGTGGAGCAGTTTTTGGAATTAACGCAAGCTTCTAATTCATAAATATGAAGCCATGGTGTGGTTTAAAACATGCAGATGGTTTCATCACAAATAAAAATATAAAAGGATGAAAAAATTTATAAATATAATTACAGGAATTGCCATGTTAGGTGGTTTGATGATTCTCCCTACTTCTTGTAAAAAAAGTTTTTTAGATGAACAGGTGATCAACTCACATAACACTTCAGAATTTAAAACAACATTGGGTTTAGATGGATTAGTAATTGGTATGTACCAAGGTTTAAAATTTCACTTTAATTATACTTGGGCTTACACTACTACTAATTACGGAGTAGATGAATTTACGGTAGGCGGAGATAGAACAGAACAAATGTTTAACTCATATGATGGTAATTTCAACTCATTATCTGGAGATATTGCAGTCGTTTGGGATAATATGTATGGTAATATCAACTCTGCTAACATTGTAATTGAAAACATACCTCAATTTTATGAGGGCGCAAACAAGAACACGCGTTTAGGTGAGGGTTACTTTATGCGTGCTTTTGATTATTTTAAACTGGTAAAACAATTTGGTGGTGTACCGTTAAAGCTAAAACCATCAGAAACTATTCAAGAAGAATTCACTAGAAATACTGCGAAGGAAGTTTATGATCAAGTAATTAAAGATTTTACGGAAGCGTATAATTTATTACCTGCTACGGTAACGGAAACAGGTAGAATTACGAAATGGGCTGCTGCTCACTTTCTAGCAAAAGCATACCTTTTCCGGGCAAGTGAAATTAACAACGATTGGAATGGACCAACTAAAACAGAAGACCTAGAAAATGCCATTAAATATGCTGATTTAGTAATTAATAGTGGAAGCCATACGCTTGCTACAAATTTCAGCGATTTATGGAACTTTACGGTACCTGATGGACCAAACGAGACCAATAAGGAAATCATTTTGGCGGCTCAATTTTCTAACAACACCACAACATATGGTCGTTATGGAAATCAAATCCATCTATATTATCCATCTATCTATCAAACTGTTGGCGGCATGGTGCGTGATTTAGCAGGTGGTCGTGAGTTCCAACGCATGAGAGCAACGGATTATGCATTAGATGTATTTGATCGTGTAAACGATTCGAGGTTTTGGAAAAGCTTTAAAACCAGATATGTGAGCAACAACCCAAATTCTGCACCAAAGTGGACTGCTGCAACTGCTCCTACTCCAGCTCAGGTTGGTCAGCCTAAATTTGTAGGTGGCGAGGAAGCTATTTTATATATTGTAAACAATGCTGGCGATACCAGATATACAGCGGCTGATGTGAATGCTGCCAACCCCTTACCTACCGACATTGGTCGCCGTAAGCCAAATATGTTTGTAAGGTATTTTGCTGGTCAACCACAGAGTTATTTAAATGGACATGGCAATTATGGAGTTAGTCAGTGGGTGGCACTTTCTAAATTTATGGATGGCTCTAGAAACTTAGTAGCTTCGCAATTTGGGCAACGAGATGGGATATTGGCACGTTTGGGCGAAACCTATTTAATTGCCGCAGAAGCACAAGGCAGATTGGGCAGATTTGCATTGGCTATACCCTATTTAAATAAAATTAGAGATCGTGCAGCTTATAAAGATGGAGAAAACAGAGAAAATTATGTAGATGGTGGTGTTTCTTACAAAACCAATCCCTTAACAAATGCAAGCGCATTATCTTCTTATTCAGATAAAAACACCTATTTCGAATCCAATAACCTTACTGCAACAAATAGTACTACTTTAACAGCAATGCATTTAAACAGTGAAGCAGATATCTTTAACGCAACTAATGAATTTTACGATAATGTTGGTGCCGGATCCCAAGCAGATAAATTTACAGCATTTATCTTAAACGAACGTTCTAGAGAGTTAATGGGCGAGTTGATGAGATGGGAAGATTTAGCTCGTACCAAAACATTGGTTGCAAGAACCGCAGCGTTTAACTTGGAGGCAAAACCAGTGGCAAGTAAACATTATTTGCGTCCAATTCCACAATCGTTTTTAGATGTACTTAAAAGTGGCGGTGCAGCACTAACACCTACACAAAAACAAGCTATGCAGAACCCAGGCTGGTAAGCTAAATCAAAAAAAAGGGGCACACTAAGTTAATTGCCCCTTTTTATAACTTAGGTATCAGCTTTATTTTGTAAAGCTATTGCTCTCCAGCAAATTCTATCATCCACTCGATGCCATATTTATCTCTAAACATTGCAAAATAAGAGCTTAAATTACTTTCCTCATTTGCAACCTCAACTTCACCACCAACCGAAAGCCCGGCAAAAAGATTTTCAGCCTCCGTTCTACTTTCTGCACTAATGGCAATTTTAGATCTATTCTCGTTTTCGTCCACTCGTCCCATACTTTCCGGAATATCGTTAGCCATTAAAGTATTACTACCAATAGGCAAAGCAATGTGCATTAATTTATCTGCTTCATTTTCGCTTATAGGATATTCATTGCTAGCAATGTCCTTAAATCTTATAATTTTTGAAAACTCTCCGCCAAAAACTGATTTATAGAAATTAAAAGCTTCTTCGGCATTGCCGTTAAAGTTGATGTGGGGATTAATAAGTGCCATAACATGGTTTTTAATTGATCAATATTGTGCTTGTTTATAAATGATTTTATTGCTCCTCGATTATTGATTGTCCTTTAGAATAGTCTCCAGAAGTCCATTCCCAAGTTTCATGTAGCCTAATTTTCCCATTTTCGAGTATTTCTGGTACAGATTTACAAACCCCTGTCATAAGTTCGCCTTTATCATTGAGCTGATGGTAATGCATATTTATATTTCCATTTGCATCTACCAAACCAATGAGGTGTCCATATTTAATTTTTCCACCAGCATATGCTGATGTAACTAAATTACCGTTTTGTTTGTAAAGAAAAACAGTATCATTAGACGTTTCTCCATTTGCTGTATTATTTATGGGTATAAATGTTTTGTTATTATAATTTATCATAAATATTAGAGTTAACCACTTTATTTTAAAGTAATGACTTATTAGCAATTTAATTATTCAAATTTAATCTCATCATGATATCTGTTTGTTCCTCTTCTCCAAGTTTAAAAATGTGTTTATCAAATGCTACAAAACCATTTTTTTTATAAAAACTTATTGCCCGAATATTTTCTTCCCAAACCCCTAACCATACAAATTGGGCATTTTTACTATTGGCAATTTCAATTGCCTTGTTGTACAAAGTTTGGCCAACTTTTTTTCCATGAAATTCTTGAAGAACATATATCCTTTCAATTTCCAACCCATTTTCGCTTTTCAGTTCGGTTTGAGAAGCACCAAAATTTAACTTCAAATAGCCAATAATATGATTAGCTACTTTCGCAAAGTAAAATTCGGCATTTGTGTCGCTTAATTCAGCCAATAATTTATCAGCAGAAAAACCACTCTCCAGATAGCCTTGCATATTCTCTTGGGTATTACTTGCCGAAAAAGTCTCGTAGAAAGTTTGTCTGCCAATATTTTGCAATTGGTCAATTTCATCAACATTTACCTTTTTGATTATTATATCTTCCATGCAATAGTTCTTTAATTTGATTTTTTTCATTTAAAGTTCAAGGTATGAACTTGGCATTTCTTAAAAATTTAAATGTTGTTTATAAAAAAGGCTTCCTGAATAATCAGAAAGCCTATATGTATGAAATTATAAATTTATTATGGATAGGTAGAGGCCAATACATTAACGGTATCACCTTGTGCAGCTAAATAACGTTCAGCATCTAAGGCTGCCATACAACCAGAACCCGCAGCAGTAACTGCTTGGCGGTAATAATGATCTTGCACATCACCACAGGCAAATACTCCTTCTAAATTGGTTTTAGAAGTACCAGGAATTGTTTTTAAATAGCCAGTATCATCCATATCTAACCAACCTTTAAAAATATCAGTATTTGGTTTATGACCAATAGCTACGAAGAAACCTTCCACTTCTAAAGTAGATTTTTCGTTTGTTTGGTTATTTACAATTGCTAATCCGGTAACATTTTTACCATTACCTAAAACCTCAGTAGCTTCAGAATTATAAATTACTTCGATATTTGGTGTAGTTAATACGCGATGAACCATTGCTTTAGAGGCTCTAAATTCGTCTCTACGTACCAACATGTATACTTTTCTACATAATTTAGCCAAATAGGTAGCTTCTTCGGCAGCGGTATCTCCTGCGCCTACAATAGCCACATCTTGCCCTTTAAAGAAAAAGCCATCACAAACGGCACAGGCAGAAACGCCAAAACCATTGTATTTTTGCTCGCTCTCTAAACCTAACCACTTTGCCGTTGCTCCTGTAGCAATAATTACGGTATCTGCTGTAATGGTTTTAATTTCATCAACTACTACTTTACGCGGAAAAGAAGTAAAATCTACAGAACTTACATAGCCAAAACGGATTTGTGTTCCAAAGCGTTCTGCCTGTTTTCTAAAATCTTCCATCATCTCAGGCCCCATAATTCCAGCAGGGTAACCTGGAAAATTATCTACATCTGTAGTTTGTGTCAACTGACCACCCATTTCCATTCCTGTATACATCACAGGTTTAAGATCTGCACGAGCGGCATAAATAGCTGCTGTATATCCTGCCGGACCAGATCCAATGATTAAACATTTAACGTGTTCTATTTCTTGTTCTTGAGACATTTTGTTTGTGTTAGTGAAACAAATTTAATCTTTTAAATCTGAAAGCTCAAGACTTGTGGAGAAAGATGAAATTATGAAGATAATTCATCCTACATTTTCACATTACAAGTAAACCATTTATTAGTTAGCTACCTTTATTCGCTTTTAATACTCGCAAAAAATTTCCACCAAGTATTTTTTTTACCTCTTCTTCTTTATAACCTCTATTAAACAGAGCAGCAGTTACTTTGGGATAATCAGCCACACTATTGATACCTATTGGAAATGATTCAGCACCATCAAAATCGGCACCTAAACCAACGTGATCTATACCAATTAACTTCACGATATAATCTATATGATCTACTAATAATTCTATAGCTGGTCTTGTGGCATCTGCATCTTGTTGATGTACTGAAATCAGCGTATCGATAGCATTGCTTCTGCCATATTTAGCACTCAATGCTTTAAGTTCTATATCATATTTAGCAAAAAATAATTTTTGCTTAGCGTTATAGGTAGAATCTAAAAAGCCATTATAAAAATTAAGTGAGATAAGCCCACCATTTTTACCTATCGCTTTAATTTGCTCGTCTTTAAGGTTACGTGGCACCGGATTTAATTGGTAAACACAACTGTGCGATACCAAAACTGGTTTAGTGGAAACGCGAACGGCATCAAAAAAAGTTTGCTCTCCCACGTGGGACAAATCGACCATTACACCAAGTTTATTTAGTCTTTTAACCACTTTTTTACCAAATTCGTTTAAGCCAGCATTTTCTCTTTTTACTTTGCCAGAAGTTTCTTCGGCAGCAGAACTTGCCCAAGGAGTACTATTATTCCAAGTTAGGGTCAGATAACTCATTCCTCTTTTCGCAAGCTTATCCAGATATTGCATATTGTTTTCGATCATGTGTCCACCTTCTACCCCAATCATGGCAGCTAGTTTATTTTCGCCTACTGCTTTTTGCAGTTCGGTTGCCGATCTTACAATCGTAATTTTCTCAGGGTAGCGTTTAATTAAACTATACAACGAATCAATTTGCTGATTGGCAATTGGATACCCACCTAAATGATCGCACCAGATTGAAAACACTTGAACATCCAATCCTCCAGCTTTTGCCCTAACCAAATCGAAATTGCCAGTTTTTTGTAGCTTACCAATGTCAATTCCTGATCTGATCTGGTTAAATAAAATATCGCCATGTGTATCTACAACAATTGCTTGTTCGTGCACAGTTTTAGCCGATTGCCCATAAGCAGTTATAACACATAAAAATAAAGTTATCGCAGCGCTGATTTTTTTTATGCTCATAAATATATTGTGATTACTTATTTACAGCCAATGTTAGCTATTCAATAAAATCAATTGATGGTACTGCTGGCTTTAGGCTGATTTTGTTTTTTACTTTCTCCTTGTGGAACACCCATAATGTAAAATTCCTTGTCTCTTCCTCTATTGTATAACCACTCTCCTTCTTTTTCGCCATTTAGATATTTTCCAGATTGTATTACATTGCCGCTGCGATCATAATTGTAAAAAGGACCGTTTTTAACTCCCTTTTCGTAAGTTAAAATTGTCATCACGTTACCAGTGGGGAAATACCAAATCCATTCGCCCGTTTCTAAACCATTATCGAATTTTCCCTTTTGGGCTACAAAACGGTATTTATCTTTTATAGAAAAGTGTGTTAAATATTCATCATTAAAGTCTTGCACATAACTGTAAAAAACAAAATCGCCATGTTCTATGGTTAAAGATTCATCTTTAAATGAACCTGTGCTCAGTAGCTCATCGTATAAGTTATACCGTTTCAAAACCCATATATCTTCGTTGCTAATTTTACCGAACACACCATAAGAAGTTGCTTTATTTGGATCACTAACAATTTGATTTCCGTAAAAATAGATTGGTTTTACCTGAGCAAACACAGCAACGTTTGCAAATAAAAGCAAAAATAAAACCCAACACCTTTTCATCATTAATTGTTCATTGCCCGACTTTCTCTCCTAATTAACTTTTTGGCTTTTAAACTAGATTTTAATTCATCCATTTCGTAAACATCTATCTGCAAACCACTATGATACATCCATTCGCCATCCTTTTTCCCATCTACATATTTACCAGAGCTTTCCAAAACACCTTTTCTATTATAGCTTTGATACTCTCCATTCATCAATCCGTTAGCAAATTTTACTGTTACAAACACAGATCCATCCGGATAAAAAGTATACCAATTACCAGTTTCTTTACCATTTTCAAAACTGCCAATTTGGGAAATGAAGCGGAACTTATCCTTAATATAAAAGAAGTTATTTGTGATAGTATTAAAATACTCAACACTCATGTAATAAGTAAATTTACCATGTGGTATACTCAATTGCTCGTCCTTAAAAGATCCTGTTTGTATCAGATTGTCCCAAAGATCATATCTTTTAAAAGACCATAGCTCCTCTGTACTTAATTTACCATAAACAGCATAAGAAGTTGCTTTAGTAGAATCTGCAGTTATTATATTACCAGCAAAATAGATAGGCTTAACCTGCTGCGCTTTAGCTGTAGCGATAATAAAAAGAGAGAAAAAAAGTAAAGTAAATAATCTCATATACTCAATCTAAGTTTGTATCACACCAACATTAAACGCTTTTTTTATTGGCGATTGATTTGCAGCTTCTATACCCATAGAAATTACTTTACGTGTTTCTAAAGGATCAATTACACCATCTACCCATAAACGTGATGCAGCATAATATGGTGTAGTCTGACTGTCATATTTATCCGTAATGGTTTTCAACAAAGCCGTTTCTTTTTCTGTAGTAATGGTTTCTCCCTTGGCTTTTAGCGAAGCTTGTTCCATCTGCAGAATTACTTTTGCAGCTTGTGCGCCACCCATTACCGCAATTTTCGCAGTTGGCCAGGCATAAATCAACCTTGGATCGTAAGCTTTACCACACATGGCATAATTACCTGCACCATAAGAGTTACCAATTACGATGGTAAATTTTGGCACTACTGAATTGGCTACGGCATTTACCATTTTCGCCCCATCTTTAATAATTCCACCATGTTCAGATCTGCTGCCTACCATAAAGCCAGTTACATCTTGCAAAAACACCAAGGGAATTTTCTTTTGGTTACAATTCATGATAAACCTACTCGCTTTATCTGCACTATCAGAATAAATAACCCCTCCAAATTGCATTTCGCCTTTTTTAGATTTAACCACTTTACGCTGATTAGCTACAATACCTACAGCCCAACCATCAATCCTGGCTAAACCACAAATAATGCTCTGCCCAAACAGCGCCTTGTATTCTTCAAATTCAGACCCATCTACTAATCTAAGAATTACCTCTCTCATATCATAAGGTTTTTCCCTATTATCAGGCAAAATTCCATAAATTTCTTGTTCGTCTAATTTCGGCATAACCGATTTTATGCGGTCGAAACCAGCATGTTCTGGAGCACCTAACATGCTCATTATTTTTTTGATGCTATCTAAACATGCTTCATCGTTTGGATGTTTATAATCTGTAACACCAGATATTTCGCAATGCGTGGTGGCGCCTCCCAAGGTTTCGTTGTCAATATCTTCCCCAATGGCCGATTTTACCAAATAAGAACCCGCTAAAAACACCGATCCTGTGCCTTCAACAATCATTGCTTCATCGCTCATTATAGGTAAATATGCACCACCGGCCACACAAGAACCCATTATCGCTGAAATTTGTACAATACCATCGGCAGACATGATCGCATTGTTTCTAAACATCCTTCCAAAGTGCTCCTTATCAGGAAAAATCTCATCCTGCATTGGTAAAAATACACCTGCACTATCTACCAAATAGATTACTGGCAAACGATTTTCCATTGCTATTTCTTGTGCTCTCAGGTTTTTCTTCGCCGTCATCGGGAACCAAGCACCAGCTTTTACAGTTGCATCATTAGCTACAATTAAACATTGCCTTCCAGAAACATAACCAATTCCCGTAACTACACCTGCGCTTGGGCAACCACCCTGTTCTGCATACATCCCATCTGCAGCAAAAGCGCCAAGTTCTAAAAATTCAGAACCTTTATCAGTTAAATAAGTGATTCTTTCTCGAGCCAACAGCTTGCCTTTTTCTTTTTGCTTAGCTGCATTTTTCTCTCCCCCACCTGCATATATTTTCTTTAACCGGGTTTTTAATTCATACACCAGTTGTTTATTTACATCTTCGTTTTTATTGAATTCTATATTCATGTGAGCAAGTTAGATGATAATTTTATAAAACTAAAACCCATATTGGTTTTCAGTTTTAATAATGCAATATGCTAAATTAAATATTAAAACGTTGTTATTAACATGAGACAGCTGATTATCATTTTATGCCTACTTTGTAGCCAATTTTGTAGGGCTCAGTCTTTTACTTTCCCGAAACTTGTTGCCCAAGGAACAACTATAGATAAATTAACGCCTACTAATTGGAAATTGATAGATAGCGCAAGTGGAGACCTCAATAATGACAAAACCGACGACCTTGTTTTAGTACTAGAATTTGATAAGCCTGTAACTGAAAAACGTGCTTATGGAGACAATGAGACCGAATTGATTAAGGAATTTCAGAAACCTAGGATCTTGGCAATCTACTTTAGGGATACCAAAACAGGCAAGCTTTCTTTCGCCTTACAAAACAACAATTTTATGCTTCGTGCTAACGAAGGTGGTGCATTGGGAGAGCCTTTTAAAAAAATAAACATCGCAAACAATTGCTTAAATATCAGTTTTGAAGGTGGTAACGATTGGCGTTGGAAATTGAATTACCAGTTTAAATATCAAACTAAAGATTGGCATTTAATTTTCGCGAACAACACTTATTATAATGCTACCACAGGAGAAATGGTTGATAAAGCTTATAATTTCAATACCAGAAGACTAATTGAGACAAAGGGGAATTTATTTACGCGTAGCAATGCAAACCAAACAACAGAAGAAATTTTATACTTCTCTCAACTAAGAACCTTTAATTCATTTAGAAAACCTTGGACTTGGGAAATTACAAAAGACAACTTTTTGTAAACCTCTCCCTTTAATTTAATATGTTTGGATAAATAATCCATAACATGAATATTAACATTAATACACCTGCATTATTATTCCCGGCAATTAGCTTAATTATGTTAGCTTATACCAATCGTTTTTTATCATTGGCAGCCTTGGTAAGAAGTTTACATGCCAAGTATGCCGCAGATGGTAAAGATGGTATTATCCATAGTCAGATTAAAAACTTGCGCTATAGGTTAAGATTAATTAAAAATATGCAGACTTACGGAATCTGTAGCTTCATAAGTTGTATATTTTGTATGTTCTTTATTTATCTAGAAAATGAAATAGCAGGAGAAATATTGTTTGCGATTAGTTTGTTATTTTTTATCGCTTCGCTCTTTACCTCATTAATAGAAATTAGATTAAGCACTAAAGCATTAGAATTTGAATTGAGTGATATGGAAGACCTTAAAGATCCCTCATTAGTACAATACATTAAAAATAAATTCGATAAGTGATATGAGTATTGAGATATGAGATATGAGACCTTGCCAACTTTACAACCTTTCAACCCTTCCTCAAGTTAAATTCCTATCTCTAAACCAAACTTCATCTGGAGCAGCTTTAAAATTCTGCATCTTTTCTACTAAAACAGCTGCATCAGTTTCATTAAACACCAAGTCCCTATTTGTTTGTTTGAGGAAGCGATGTTCTACCATTACATCCATTTGCTTAAACAGTGGATCATAAAAACCACCTACATTTAAAACACCAATCGGTTTACCATGCAGACCTAATTGTAGCCATGTTAACACTTCAAACAATTCTTCTAGCGTACCGAAACCTCCTGGTAAAATCACAAATCCATCAGCTAAATCCGCCATTTTTTGTTTACGCTGATGCATATTTTCGGTAATCACCATTTCTGTTAAACCCTTATGTCCAACTTCTTTATCCATTAAAAACTGAGGGATTACTCCAATTGCCTTACCCTTACGTTTCAGCATTTCGTCGGCAATTACACCCATAACACCAACACTTCCACCTCCAAACACAAGTGCAATATCTTGAGCAGCCATGGTTTCTCCTAAATCTTCAATTGCTTTTCTTAAAATCGGGTCACCATTAAAATTGGAACCGCAATACACGCAAAGTGATTTCATTACTTTAGAATTTGAACTCAAAAGTAATGAATTAGTTCATTTGTTCAATAGTTCATTTGTGTGTAACATTCAAAATCGACAGCTATCACTAATGAACAAATGACACGAATGAACTACTAAAACGCAAACCTCAAAGTACCTCCATAAGTTCGTGGATCGCCGAGTACACCAGCATATAAACCAGCATTACCTGCCGCAGCTTGTAATTGTTCGTAATAGTTAGTATTGGCAATGTTTCTGCCCCAAACAAAAATCGAAAACTTCTCTGACCTAAAACCCAAACGAGCATTTAATAAAGAGTAACCATCCACATTTAATACCCTAGATGGTGTTGCATTAGATGAATATCCCGAACGGTAACTTGCATCAGCTGCAATAAAGTATCTACCATTTTGTGTGGTTAAACTTCCAGGCACACTAAATTCACTTCCACCAGAAATATTCCATTTTGATATCCCTGGCAATCTTCCTCCAGAAGCATCCTTAAATGCAACCTGAGTGGCAATATTGTTAATCAGTTCTGTATGGCCAGTTTCCTCTAGAGGCAATGGTGCATTGGTAAATTTATTATACTTACCATCTAAGTAAGCTATTGCAGCATTTATGGTTAAAAATCGTTCTAGTTGATAACTTCCATCCACCTCCAATCCTTTTACATTAACTTTTTCTGCATTGGCTAAATAACCTCTATTAACACCTAGTTGTGGCGATTGTACATTCGTTTGATAATCTTTAATATCTGTATTAAATGCAGTAACATTAAATAATAATCCTTTTAAAGGCTTTGTTTTAACTCCTAACTCATAATGTTGAACGTATTCTGGCTTAACTACTGCTAAAGATAAATCTGCTTGTCCGGTTGAGGTAGTCGGCAATCCTCCAACATTAACCCCTACTGGTTTGTAAGCCGTAGAGTAAGTTCCATATACGTTTAAATTAGGATTAGGCCTGTAAGCTAATGTTAGATTACCTGATAGATTGTTATTATCTGTACTGGTAGTAAATTGTTGATTGTTATAAACTGCCGCCTTTAAAGCAAGTAAATTTGCGTCTGTAGTTTGTAAGCCACCATAAGTTACTCTATTGTAGTCAACATCTTTTTTGTCGTAAGTAAATCTCAATCCTGGTAAAACGTGCAAATTTTCTAAAAACTCCCAATCTGCCTGTGCAAATACCGCAGTACTTAAAGATTTAATGGTAGAATTGGTTTTAATGCCAAAACCATCTAACAAGCCTGGTGTTGCATATAAAGCTTGTGTACCAGTAGCACTTGTTTGTACAAATCGCCACTGATCTTTACCTACCTCTTCTGTTTGCCCCAAACCCTGTAAATTTTGACTAAGTGCGAAAACACCAATCACGCCGCTTATCTTCTCAGTGATATTACCAGCATACCTTACTTCTTGCGAATATTGGTCGTGACGGGTATTACCTTGTGATTTAGTAAGTGCAGAAAATTCAGAGAAATCTCTATCATTCGTAGGATCCCAGTTCCAAAACCTCCAAGCTGTGGTAGAAGTAAGTGTTCCTTTTCCTATTTTATAATCTACATTTAAAGAAATACCTCCAATAGATTGATTATGTCTCCAAGGAGTGTTCGTGGCAATTTCTCTCGAAAAAGGATCAATTTTGGGTTGTTGATAGCCTAAATCTGAAACAATTTTAGCATATTGGCGATAAGCACTTCTTTCTGTAGTAGTAATTCCCGCAATTACCAATGGATAACCTGCCGGATGTTGGATACTTACATCACCGCTTAATAATACTTGTAATTTATCTGATGGTGTGTAATATAACTGACTTTTGAAACCTAAATTATTTTGTCCACTATATTTTCTTTCTTCTTTGGTATTCCAGATTGTACCATCACGTTGTGTACCAGATATTGATAATTTAGCAGCTAGATTTTTTGCCAAACCACCCGAAACCGAAGCTTTGGCTTGTATAAAATTATAATTACCTACACTTAACTCTGCTTTTGCACTTGGCGTTTGCGTTGGTTTTGTAGTAGTAATGTTAAATGCACCAGCAGTAGTATTTTTACCAAACAAGGTTCCTTGCGGACCCCGTATTACTTCTATCTGTTCAATATCTAAAAAATCTGTAGAAGTTGCAGCAGGACGAGCATGGTAAACACCATCTACATAAAAACCTACACCAGGATCGATACCATCGTTTGTTAAACCAAAAGTTGAGCCTAAACCTCTAATATTTAAGGTTGTATTTCTAGCATTTGAGGCATATAATTGAACAGAAGGAACTAATTCCTTTAAACGATTAACATTAAAAGCACCAGCATTTTCTGCTGCCTGCCCACCAATAACAGTTATGGCAATTGGTACATCTTGCAACACCTCAGAACGTCTTCTAGAGGTTACAACAATTTGATCCAATAATGCATTTTCTACAAGAACTAGTTCTAAAGGTGTATCTTGAAATTTTAAAATTTGAAAATCTTGTGCCTTGTACCCTACAGAACTAACTTGAAGAAAAAATGGGACTTCCTGATTAGAATTGATACTGAATTTACCATTACCATCTGCACTTACAGAGCTATTGGTTCCTCTAATTTTTACAGTGGCATGCGGTACCGCTACACCATCGGCTCTTTTAACAGTACCAGTAATTTGGTTTTGTGCAAATGCTGTATTTGCTGTTATCGTAAATAAGAATAAAGTAAATAGAGATAAGTAATGATTTTTCATCGAAATTGGATTAAGATTTTATATGTTAATTTAAATAGACTACTAAATCAGTAGACTATATCGACAAATGTATCCTAAAATTGTTAAATACCAAATTTTATTTGGAATAAATTTCATAAATTTATTATAACGGAATTATATATGGATTATACAATCCTAAGATTTATCAGTTCTGGATCAAAAAAAATCAGCATAACTAATTAAGCTATGCTGATTAAAAAAATACGATATAGAAGATTAACCTAAAACCAATTCTCCAAGTGCTTCTTTAGAGAAACCTTTTAATTCATCTGCACGACCTTCTTTAATTTTCTGAACCCAAAATGGATCTGCCAATAAAGGTCTTCCAACTGCTACAAGATCAAAATCCCCACGATCCATTCGTCTTACCAATTCATCTAAAGAGCTTGGCTCTGAGCTTTCGCCTGCAAATGCGGCCAAAAACTCGCCTGTTAAACCTACAGAACCAACGGTGATTGTTGCTCTGCCAGTTGTTTTCTTTGCCCAACCTGCAAAATTCAAATCAGAACCTTCAAATTCTGGCTCCCAAAAACGACGTTGCGAACAATGGAAAATATCAACCCCAGCATCTGCCAATGGGTTTAACCAAGCATCCATTTCTTGCGGCGTTTTAGCCAATTGATTGGTATAAGCAGAAGGTTTAAACTGTGATAGACGAAGAATGATGGCGAAATCTTCACCAACCTGCTTACGAACTTCTTTTACAACTTCGATACCAAAACGGCTGCGTTCTGCTAAGGTTTTACCCCCATAACCATCTGTACGCTCATTTGTTCCTTCCCAAAAAAATTGGTCTATTAAATAACCGTGCGCACCATGTATTTCAACAGTATTAAAACCTAAACGTTTCGCATCTGCAGCTGCCTTACCGTAAGCAATTATTGTTTCTTGAATATCATTTTCCGTCATGGTGTTACCGTTCATATTCCCAGGTCTGTTTAAGCCCGACGGACCTTCAAAAGGTTGTGATGGCACCCAACCAGAATGATGGTTATCCATTATGCCCATATGCCAAATCTGTGGAGCGATGCTTCCACCAGCCGTATGAACTTTGTTAACCACATTTTTCCATCCTGCCAAGGCAGTTTCTCCATAAAAATTTGGGATATTTGCATCATTTGATGAAGAAACTCTATCAATAACAGTTCCTTCAGTAAGAATTAATCCTACTTCTCCTTCTGCCCTCTTTTGGTAATAATTTGCGACATCAATTGTAGGCACACCGTTCGGAGAGAACGAACGCGTCATTGGCGCCATTACAATTCTATTTTTTATGTTTAATGATTTTAGGCTAAATGGCCTAAATAAACTATCTGTATTCATCATATTAATTTTTATCGATTTTGATCAAACTTGTTGAGTGCAAATATATATCGGAAATTCCCGATATAACGAATTGACTTTTAAGAGATGACAATAGATTGATGTATTAGCCCTGAAATGAAAATAGTTTGACTAATTAGGTAGCCTTGGTAGCTTTTTTAGAAAAGTAAATGCAGAAGATTTGTTTAAGGTAGTCGAGCTTTCCGTTAAATCTTTTTTGGATTTCATTCGAAAAACTCAGGATAACATCCAAAAAAGGATATCACTCCAATGCCGTTTACAGAAATTTGCCAGTAGTTCTATTTGCAGTTGCAATGTACCCAACCATAAATAATAGCAAGGTCTTCCTTTTTTTTAACCCGATTACAGTAAAAATACTTTTTACCATTCTCTTTTAGGGGATTTAGGTGTAAAAAGATTGCAACGAAAAGCGGGGCTATCGTAACCGATGCCCCGCTGTATTTGCTTTATCACATATTTAAAAAGAATAAGGCAGTTTAAGATTGCTTCGTGCCTCGCAATGACGATTTATTCTTTAAGCTTTAGTCTTTCAGCTTTTTCACCTTATCTCGTATAATTTGGTGCTTCTTTAGTGATGGTGATATCATGTGGGTGACTTTCTCTCATACCCGCTGCAGTAATCTGTACAAACTGTGCTTCTTGCAAAGCTTCGATAGTTCCTGCTCCGCAATACCCCATACTTGCACGCAAACCACCAACATATTGATACATTACCTCTGCCAAAGTACCTTTAAATGGCACACGGCCAACAATACCTTCTGGCACTAATTTTTTAATATCATCTTCTACATCTTGGAAATAACGATCTTTAGATCCTTGCTCCATGGCTTCGATAGACCCCATACCACGATAAGATTTAAACTTACGTCCTTCGTAAATAATAGTCTCACCTGGACTTTCTTCTACCCCTGCAAATAACGAACCTGCCATTACCGTACTAGCTCCAGAAGCAATTGCTTTGGCAATATCACCCGTATGTTTAATTCCACCATCGGCTATAACTGGAACACCTGTTCCTTTTAACGCTTTTGCACATTCGAAAACGGCATATAATTGAGGTACACCAACACCTGCAATAATCCTAGTAGTACAAATTGAACCCGGACCAATACCAACTTTAACAGCGTCAGCACCTGCATCTGCCAAAAATTTAGCAGCTGCACCGGTAGCAATGTTGCCAACTATAACCTGCAAATCTGGGTATTTAGCTTTTACTTCCTTTAATTTATCAACCACACCTTTAGAGTGACCATGAGCAGTATCAATTGTAATTACATCTACACCTGCTTTTACCAAGGCATCAACTCTTTGCAAAGTATCGGCAGTAACACCAACGGCAGCACCTACGCGTAAACGACCTCTTTCGTCTTTACATGCAGCAGGATAGTTTTTAACTTTAGAAATATCTTTAAATGTGATTAAACCACTTAAATAACCTTCTGCATTAACCACTGGGAGTTTTTCAATTTTATGATTTTGGAGAATTTCTTCTGCCTGTATCAGATTTGTACCTTCAGGAGCAATAATGAGGTTATCCTTTGTCATTACTTCTGCAATTGGTCTAGCCATATTTTTTTGGAAACGCAAATCGCGATTGGTAATGATACCTACTAATTTATTATCTGCACTTACCACAGGAATACCTCCAATTTTATGCTCTTTCATTATTTTAAAAGCATCTGCAACTACAGCAGTTTCAAGTAAGGTAACTGGATCTTGGATCATGCCACTTTCAGAACGTTTAACTTTACGAACTTCTTCAGCCTGTCTGTCAATCGTCATATTTTTGTGAAGCATTCCAATACCACCATTTTGTGCAATGGCAATAGCTAATTCTGCCTCCGTTACGGTATCCATAGCTGCAGAAACCAAAGGAACATTTAGCTTTATTTTTTTTGTTAGATAAGTGGATGTATTCACTTCACGAGGCAAAATCTCTGAATATGCAGGTACTAACAGTACGTCATCGTAGGTTAAACCAGTGGCAATAAATTTTTGGGGATCGAGTTGCATAGCAAATAAATTAGGAGTTATTATTTGCGAGGCAAAGATAAGAATATAATCGTCAATATAAAAATATGGTGAATTTTTGTTTAAAGAGACAGAATTTAAATCAATCCAAAATGAGCAAAATTATATTTCATCCGCTTATGTTCTTTCTGCTATAGGGAATTTCCCTGCAAATTCAAGTCAATCTAAACAGCTAACAATACGTTTTCATTTTAAGTGTGTTATCAACCTAAGCACAAATCCATATGCTTACCCAAATAAAGCCATAAATTTTAATATTTATTTAATATCCATTAATCATTTCGAGGTGATTGGGTATTCGGCTATTGTTGAAGCAGTCCCCATCCAGGCTTTGTTCCTACATAAGATATAGCAAATCCGCTACAAATGCAAAACTAATCTGCGTTTAAACCATATCTAATGCGGACCTGATGCGGACTAGACGCGGACTTAATGCGGATTATCTAACAGCAAAACAGGAATAACAGTAGAATTAAAGTTAAAGGGATATTACCTAAGGACAAGTTGAGGATTAAATTTGTTTTGGCTCTTAAAGCATTTGTTATTCATCAATTTCATGTTGATTTTATATCGGTAGCGAAGCGAAGAAACGCTAAGCGGATTACCATCATATTATTCCTCGCGCTCGGGATACAAATATTTTGCTTCTCATACCCAAATCTTCGAAGTAAATTCGGGGGCAAGCTAAATTGGTATCTTAATACAATAAAAAAGCTAAGTTATCCACTAGCCTTTTATGATTAGCTACCCTGAGTTCCTTCTGGTTCCCTAAAATTCTATTAGCTTAGGCTTTTGGTTTTGCGACCAGAACGTCCTTGCGAAGAAAAAAGCAATCTTAATGTGTTATTTCATAATTAATTAATCGAATAAAATTGTACCAAAAGTACTCCTTCGAGTAGCTTCGGGCGATGAAAAATAGACCCTCGCAAGGACGCGGCTTTCTTAAATTAATAGCATTGGGGTGCCCTACTAATTATCATATCACATTTTAAAGTTAAAGGCCATTTAGGTAAATTTACAGAAATATAAACCTTACTCCTTTAAGAAGTGAACATTAATTCCATATAAATAAACTAATTAAATAGTTTATTTTACTTAGTTGTTAAATAATTTCATTATCATAGTAGTTTAATTACCATCTATGAAAATTACACCTCTCATTTTAACCCTCATCACTACTATTTTTTGTTATCAAAGCTATGCCCAAAAAAAGGAATTTAAATTCGGAAAGATAGCTCCAGAAGAATTTGAACTAAAGGCATCTGGAAAAGACTCTGCTGCAGCTGCATTAAAAATTTTCGATGTTGGTAGCTGTTATTTCGAATATAGACCCAATGGAGGTGGCTTTATTTATGTTTACGAAAGACATATTCGTTACAAAGTTCTTAACAAGAGCGGCTACGATTTAGCCAATTATAAAATAAGTCTTTACAGAAATAGCAATAATGCTAAAGAAGACCTAAACAACATGGAAGCTGCAACTTATAACATGGTTGACGGCAAAATGGTTACAAGTAAAATAGGTAAAGACGCCAAATTTTCTGAAGAATTTGATAAGAAATTTACCATCAAAAAATTTACGCTACCAAATGTAAAAGAAGGTTCAATATTAGAGTTTAAATACAAAATCAAATCAGACTTTATATTTAATTTACGTGGATTTAGCTTTCAGAGCGATATACCTACATTATATACCGAATACAATGTTTCTATACCAGAATACTTTATTTATAAAACAAATTTCAGCGGCTACCTTAATGTTAAACGAACAAAACAAGAAACACTAAATGTAAATTATATCGTTGGTCTTGTTTCTACTGCAACGAATACTCAATATGCATTAGAAAATGTACCCGCTCTAAAAGACGAACCTTACATTACTACTTTAGACGATTATCGTCCAATGATCGACTTCGAACTTCAAGGAACTAACTTTCCGAATGAAGTATTTAAAGATTTTAATGGAACTTGGCCAAAATTGATTACAGGATTAGCTGAAGATGAGAATTTTGGTCTTTTCATTAACAAAAATGCAACGGCAAAAACTATACTCTCAACTCTTTTAAAAGGAGAAAAAGACACGTTAAAAGTAACCAAGCTGATTTTTGATTACGTTAAAAACAATATTAAATGGAATGGCGAATATGGATTTTACGCTTCAAGTATAAATCCAAAAACGGTATTCGATAAAAAATCTGGCACTTCAGCAGATATAAATCTGTGTTTACTTAGTTTGTTAAAAGAAGCTAAAATTAATGTCCAGCCCATGTTGGTAAGCACAAGAGATCATGGCATGCATCCCGGAACCCCAATTATCTCGAAATTTAATAATGTAATTGCTTTGGGCATTATTGGAAACAAACAAGTATTACTTGATGCTACGGATAAAGATCTTCCGATAGGAATGATACAACAGAACAACCTTAACCATGAAGCTTTTGCAATAAATTTGGTTACAAAATTTGGCAATTGGATTAGTATCGAACCTAATATTGCAACCGAAAAAATATATACCTATTATCTAACATTAGACAAAGAGAATAAACTTAAGGGAAATTTAAAACTATATTCTAGAGGCTATTCTGCGTTAAATCTTCGAGAAAAATACAGAACAACAAATAACGAAGCCGAGTTTATCAAAAATTATAAAAAGGATAAAACTGGCCTGGAGGTAAATTCTTATACAATTGGTAATCTAGATAACCTTGAAGAACCTGTAACCGAATCTATTAACGTTTTTATAGAAGATAATGTGGAAGAGGCGGGCAACTTAGTATATTTTACACCATTGCTTTTTGAAAGAACTAAAGAAAATTTGTTTAAGCATGAAGAACGAGTTTTCCCTGTCGATTTTGCCTACCCTCTAAAAGAGAGTTATCGTATAACCGTTAACTTTCCAGAAGATTACGAAATAGACAAACTTCCAAAAGGTGGTTCTTTTAAAATACCTGATAACTTGGGCAGTTTCACTATTAGTTTCCTAACAGAAGCAAAAACACTTCTTGTACAAAGCAAAATAGAAATTAACAAATCCATTTACACTCCAGAAGAATACTTCCATTTAAAAGAATTATTTAAAATGATTGTGCAAAAACAAGCTGAACAAATCGTATTTAAAAAGAAAGCATAATGAAGAACCTACCAATCGCAATGTTACTAACTTTTGCTTTTTTAAACGCCAAAGCACAATCAAATTACGATGCTACTAAAATTATCGAAACCTTAACTAAAGATGCTGTTGCCGTAGTAAGAAATGAAGAGCAAAGTTTTGAATTTAAAAGTTTAGGAACAGGAAAATTAGATTATAAAATAGCAATTACCATACTTAATAAGGCAGGTGATGATTTTGCAGAAATGGCCGAGGTTTACGATAAATTCTCCAGCATTTCTAATATTAAAGCCACTCTTTATGATGCCACTGGAAAAAAAGTAAAAGAATATAAATCATCAGATATTAGAGACCAAAGTTTGATTTCTGATTACTCCATTTTTGAAGACAATAGATTAAAACTTTTAAAGTTCTACAGTAATTTTTATCCTTATACCATAGAATATAGTTATTCTCAAGATTTTAAAGGCATTCTTTCCATACCATCATGGAGTGCGGTAAAAGGTTATGGTATTTCTACTGAAAAATCAAGCTACAATATTTTAAAACACAATGGGCTAAACATAAAATTCTTAACCAGTAAAGGATTAGTTACCGATTCTTCTAAAATTGGAGACAAATCACAATACAAATGGGCAAGTGCTAATATTCCCGCAATAGTGAAAGAACCACTTAGTACCGGTATAGATAATATCATTGATTGGGTTAAGGTTTCTCCAAATCAATTTGAATATGACAATTCTACTGGCAATTTTGATAATTGGAAAAATTTTGGAACTTGGATGTTTAAACTAAATGAAAATGCAAATAACTTGCCGCCAGCCACGAAATTACAAGTTCAGCATTTAATTAAGGATGCCAAGAGCCCGAAAGAGAAAATAAGCAAATTGTACAATTATTTGCAACAGAATACACGTTATGTAAGTGTTCAGTTAGGTATAGGCGGATTTAAACCAATACTAGCAGAAAAGGTGGCCCAAGTTAATTATGGAGATTGTAAAGCATTATCTAATTATATGAAAGCCTTACTAAATGAAGCTGGAATTAAATCTAACTTAATTGTTATTGGAAATGGTATGCCAAGCTTAAACCCAAACTACTCAAGCATGGGACAAGCAAACCACATGATTTTAGCAGTGCCTCTAGCTAGCGACACTACCTTTTTGGAATGCACCAGCCAATATAACCCAATGGGATTTATAGGGCACGACAACTCAAATAGAAATGTACTAATGATTACAGAAGATGGCGGAAAAATTATACGAACCCCTTCATACCAAGCTAAAGACAACTTTCAAAGCAGAAAAACGGCTGTAATTTTTACTGATGATTTGAATGCCACTATTGATATCAATTCAGTTTATGGAAATGCACAATTTGAAGATAATATGAGCATGCTTTTAATTGAGCCGATAGAACAACGCAAAAAGATAAATGAAGGAAATAATATTCCAAATGGTGAACTGATTTCTTTTAAATTTGAACAAGCTGATAAAACAATTCCTGTAATGAGCGAGGCAATTAAATTTAAATCAAACCAATTATTGGCAAAAGGCGGCGATAAAGCATTCCTAACCCTTAATCTCATTAACAGACGTGAAACCGTACCTGCTAAAATAGAAAACAGAAAAACCCATTTTGCGGTATCTTTTAGTTATGAGGATGAAGATCAAATAGTTTATACACTACCCAAGAGTTATAAAATAGAATTCTTACCTAAAGACGTTAACATAACCTCAGAATTTGGAACTTACAGTGCCAAATTTTCAAACAAAGATAATCAGGTAATCTATACGCGTACACAGAACATGACTGCTAGAAGTTTCCCACCAGAAAAATATAACGATTATGTGGAGTTTAATAAAAAAATTGTAGCTGCCGACAAGTTGAAAGCAGTTTTGGCTAAATCAGAATAAAAAAACGCCCATTTAGTTTGGGCGTTTTTTTATCATTTTTCTGGTTCGCAATGTTGCCTTAATTGCTTTGGCCCTTGTGGCCAAATAAAAGCAGTGGTTTGCTTTTTCCATCCCATACTTTTATAGAAATGATCTGCACCTGGGGCAGCACTTAAATTTACAAAATGGTAATTCTCCAATTGATTGTTTAAACTTGTTACCAAATATTTCCCTAAACCCTGTCCTTGGAAAGCCGGATCTACTACAATATCTGCCAACATAGCATAATATCTTCCATCACCTATTACTCTACCAAAAGCAATAATTTTTGCCTCTTTGTAAATAAATATGGTAGTGGTACTCAATTTAAACGCCGAAGCAATTTCCTCAGCAACACGATGTTTCCAATTAACTTCTTGAAACAAATGGAGTACATTAGCCCAATCTATTGTGCTTAAATCGGGATTTATTTTATAAGTGTAGTTTGGATTTTCGGTAGGGATATTCATCTGATAAGTTTATACGCTCAATCAAACCATCATCAAAAGAAAAGGTTTAAGAAGATTATAAATTTGTTTAAATTAATTGATTACGAATAATGAAGTTTACCTACAACAACTTGCACAAATTCATCAGTGTCTAAATATTCTTGTGCCATTTGCTGTATTTTTTCTGCTGAAATACTTTTTACAGTTGCTATATAATTGGTGTAATAATTATAATCTAAACCAGAAAAATATAGATTTTTAAATTTATCGGCATGTGAGAATATATTTTCTAAGCTTCCCAACATAGAACCCAACATGTAATTTCTTACCAAATCTAGCTCTTGCGCACCAACCTGTTCTTGTTTCAACAAATCTATCTCCTTAAAAATCTCTTTCAACGCCACATTAGATACATCTGAACCAACTTCCGTAGCGATAAAAAAGTAACCTGCATCTTTTAAAGAAGCTACACCAGAACCTATGCCGTAGGTATAACCTTTGTCTTCGCGAATGTTCATCATTAATCTAGAGCCAAAATAACCACCCAATAAAGTGTTTAATACCTGAAAAGCTGGAAAATCTTTATGAGTTCTATTGATGACGATTTTACCCATTCTAATGGCAGTTTGCACAGCCTCTGGTTTATCTATCGGAATTACCGCACCAGTATTATTTTGATAAGTAAATTTATTAATAACTGAAGGCTCATTATTTATCCACTCACCTCCAAAAAATTCATTTAACAAGCTAAATTCCTTGTCTTCGAATTTACCGGCTGCAATAATTGTACAATTTTCTGCTTTAAAAGCAGCAGCATAATATGCTAACAAATCATCTCTTTTTAGGGCATCATAATTTTCTGCGGTAATGTCAGAACCATATGCCGTGTCTCCAAAAATGGTGTTGGCAAAAGTTTTACGAGCTAAAAAATCATTTTTTTGCAAGTTAACTTTTAGTTTCTGCTTTTGATTTTGAATAAAAATATCCAACTCCTGTTGCGGAAAATTGCTTTCATTTAAAATAGCTTTTACAATTGGCAATACGGAAGCTAAATGTTTATTTAAACTATATAGTGTAATGGTAATTTGGTCTGCGCCATATTCCGTTTGCAAAAAAGCACCATAATAATCTACCCGTTCAGCAATTTCTTTGGCTGATAATTTTGCAGTTCCATTATTTATCAAACTATTAACGGTTACTGCTTGTAATGGCTTATTTACATCCCAATTTACGTTGTTGAAGATAAATTCTACGCGAACTAACTCTTGCTTACCCACATTAAAAGTATAAACAGGAATTCCATTCTGTAAGTTTTTTAATGCTGGAGCAATAAAATTGATTTCATTTACCTGTATAAAATCAGGTGCTAGTGAGCGATTAAGCATTGGCTAAATAATATAAGGTAGATGATTTTTCTTTTTGGAAAGTTATTTGTGCAGCATTTTGAATTTGAGCTGTTGTTGTGGCTAGGTATTTATCAATCTCGATATTTAATAAATTTGCATCACCTAATAACTCGTAATAAGCTAAATTCATAGCTTTATCTAGTAAACTCATTTCAGCAAACACCATTATAGATTCAGATTTATTTTTAACCTTAGTTAACTCATCTTCAGCCACTAAAGTTGATGACATTTTCTCTAACTCTGCCCAAATTGCCTTTTCTGCAACTTCCATTGTTACCCCTGCAACCAATTTACCTTCAACAATAAATAAACCTTCATCTAAACTGCTAGACATGTAGGCATTAATATCGCTAAATAATTTTTGTTCTTTTAATAAACTATTATATAAACGTGATGATTGCCCTTGAGACATGATATCAGACATTAAATCATAAACCTGATACGTTTCATCTAATCTAGCTGGCATTTTAAAAGCTATATAAATTGCATTTAATGGCACATTTGCATTAACAGTTTCGGTTCTTGCCTCAGTTTGTGGTAATTCTTTAGGTAAGTTTCTTTCGTATTTATTTCCTGCCGGGATGGGTTCAAACCATTTTTCGGCAAGTATTTTAACATCGGCAGTTTTTACATTGCCACCAACAACTAAAATCGCATTTTGCGGATTGTAATGTTTCTTGAAAAATGCTTTCACATCTTCCATTTTCGCAGTTTCAATCTGCTGCAAATCTTGCCCAATAGTTGCCCATTGGTAAGGATGTGTTTTATAAGCTAATGGTCGTAATTTTAGCCAAACATCGCCATAAGGCTGATTTAAATAACGCTGTTTAAACTCTTCCATTACCACATTACGCTGCGTATCCAAACTCTTTTCAGAAAAAGCCAAACTCAACATTCTATCGCTTTCTAACCAAAAAGCAGTTTCTATATTTTCTGCCGGGAGAGTGATGTAATAATTAGTGATATCGTTACTGGTAAAAGCATTATTTTCGCCTCCAACACGTTGCAAAGGTTCATCATAACTCGGTACGTTTATAGAGCCACCAAACATTAAATGTTCAAATAAATGCGCAAAGCCAGTTCTCCCCTGTTCTTCATCCCTTGCGCCAACATCATATAAAATATTTAAAACCGCCATTGGCGTTGTCGGGTCTTCATGTACTAAAACCCTCAGGCCATTAGCTAGCGTAAAACGATTAAAATCTACCATATTAATTTTTAGAGCCGTAAAGATATATAAAAAAGGCTTGAAGCTAAGTGGTGTAAATTAACTTCTTGATCAGAAAACCAAAAGAAAACATTATAATAGGTAACTTAATCATTTTTATATTATTTTAGCATCAGAAAACATACGGTATGAGCGAGGAAACAACCAGTAACTATGCTGGAATTTTAAGAAGTTTAAAAAAATTAATTTTTGAGGATAGTCCTGAACCAAATCCTTCAAACCCTAGTGCAACTGAAACTGCAGCTAATACTTTAGTTGTAACTAAACACGAACCTATTGATCTAACCCCTAAAAACCCAGTTTTACCTGAAACGGATATTAAGCAGATGAAAATTAAAGTGATAGGTATGTTAGAAAAGATCAATGAGCCAGGAATTGACTTTTTTGAAGTATGGAATGCAGCTGCAGAAATGGGAAATGTAGAACCTAACAATATAAAGGCTGCTTTTACCTCTTTAAAATATGTAGATAAAACCTTAGACAAAAACAAACTATTAACAACTGGACGTAAATATGCTGATGAAATAAAAAAAGTAATTGATAAGGAAACAGCTCAGAAAAATGAACAAAAACAAAATATTGAGCAAAATTTAATTAAAGAAAAAGCAAATTTAACCAGCGAAATCAAATCAATTGAGCAAAATATAGCAGATCTAAAAGAGAAGCTCCTAAATAAACAACAAGACTTAAAAGAAATTAACAACAAGTACGAACCTGGTTTAAAAGAAATTGACAACAAAATTAGTATTGGTAATATTGCGGTTAACGAAGTAATTAACGACATTGAAAAAACACTAAAAATTATCGAAACAAGTATAAACTAAATCAACTAATGGAAAGCAAAAATCAATATATAAACATTCCTGCTGAACTAAAAAGTCAGCTACCCATATTTCAGGTACTTGGAGATCATCTGCCAAATCAATTACAAACACCCGAAGCAAAAAAAACAATTTCAAGCATCTTCTTTTGGGCATTAATATTAGGGGGAGCTTTTGCCTTTTTTAAATTTCTGCCTATTATGCTGGCTTATGCAGCTAAAAGCATATTATTAGTTGTTTTTTCAATAATCTTAATTACCTTATTATTATTAGCTCCAAAAATAATTAGTTTATTGCACCGTCTAGGCACAATTTTATTATTTAAGGGCGAGAAATCAATAATCCGTAATAATCCTATTGAAACACTCCAACTTTTATCAAAAGATGCTAAAGACACTTTAAAAAGAGTAAAAGATAAAATCACAAATGTAGATGGTGTACGTATTGACATGATACAAAGTGGAGAAACTGCCCAAAAAACAGCAGAAGAAAAATATACCTACGCAAAACGGTTTACCGTTGAAGCAGCGAGTTTAGATGAAAAATCTAAACTTGAGACCAAGAATAACAATAGCGAAAAAGCCAATGAATACATTCGTGATGCTAAAGAAACCAGAACCAAAGCATTTCTGTTAGGAAAAGAAGGTGAAGCAGAAGAACAGAATGCCCGTAGTTATGTGCAATACGCCAACCAGTTTGCAAAAGTTTTAGAGGTCTTAAAAGACAATGAAAGTGCTGCTCGTATTTATGTAAGCACATTAGATAGCAGTATATCTATTATTGCTAAAAAACTAGAAGCTACACAAAAAATGAAAAATGCAACTGATGGTTTAGCAGAAGTATTTAATATCAAAGACGGGTGGGTTTTTCAAGAAGCAATGAATGCTGCAACAGGGGCAATTAGCCAAAATATTGCATCAATACGTTCAAATTTAGATTTCCTCGATCAAAATAATAACATTACTGTTGGAGGTGCACCGTCGCAAAGCGAGTTAGAAGAATTTATACATAAAGTAGATGAGAGAAATTTAAAAATGCTTAATGTAAGCAGAATGGCCGATTCTAGTTATGAACTTAAACCAGAAGAAAAAGTAGATAAAGGCTTTACCTTACTAGATTAGTTAGTAGAATTTTAAACCTATACAAAAACAAAAACATGGAAGAAAAAGGATTTTGGGCAAGATTACGTTGGCCAATTAAAGCATTTATAATTGCTGCACCAATTATTGGATTGGGATATTGGGGCTATGAAAGTGGTAAAATACAAACCATTTCAGATAACCTAAATACTAAACAAGATACTACTAACTTAACAAATACATCAAAGCCAAACAAAGCTGATAACAACCAGCGGTCATTTAATTATGTGCCAGAAAAACCTGTAAATGGCGAATATAAAGGCGTTATCGAAGTGGGAGCATCTGGTTTTAACTCTTTTGTAGTTAACATTGATAAAGAAAAAAGATGGGAAATTATTTCTAAAGATTTCGGTAAATCTTTCGTTTATGAGGGTATGGCCACAACAGCGGATATTAGAAATGGCTTGAAAGATTATATAGGCGCCATGTTTGACAAAGGTGTGAAATCTAAAAACATACACTTTGTAATTAGTTCGGGTGCACAAAAAGAACCTAAAACAGCAATCATTACATCAGAACTTAAAAAAATGGGGTATATTGTTAATCTTGTTACTGCTGAGCAAGAAGGTAAACTTGCACTTAAGTGTGTACTGCCTACTGCTTATTATGATAATTCTTTTGTAGTAGACATTGGATCTGGCAATACAAAGATATCATGGATTGAAGATGATGTTAAATCTGCCGAAGCCCCAGGAGCTAAATATTATGAAAAAGACTTAAAAGATGAGAACGTTTATACAGTTGTAAAAAAATTAGCAGAAAAAATACCTGCCAAAAAAACTGAAATTTGTTTTATCATTGGTGGTGTTCCATTTGAGCTAGCTAAACAAGTTAGAAATGGAGAAGAAAGATTTACGGTATTAAACGACCCTGATAAATACAATACTGATAAAATAAAAATTAAAAGTGGCGTAAATATCTACAAGGCAATTAAAGATGCAACTAACTGCGATACTTTTGTTTTTGATTGGGATGCTAACTTTACTATCGGATTTTTATTATCTATTAAATAGAAAAAAGAGGTTGTATCATAAACGGTGCAACCTCTTCTTTATCTTTATTCCAAAATTACTTTAGTACAATAAATTATAACATTTGTTGTATAAACAAATTCGTATTTTTGCCTTATGAATACTGCCGAATTATTACAGAGGGCTTTAAATTTCGACTTTTTAACTAAGGAAGAAGGCGTTTTTTTATACCATAATGCAGCTACTGCCGAATTGGCTTATGTAGCAAACGAGTTGAGAAAAATACAAGTACCAAGTGGGAAAGTAACTTGGCAGATAGATAGAAATGTAAATACCACCAACGTATGTATCGCCAATTGTAAATTTTGCAATTTCTTTCGTCGCCCTGGGCATGATGAAAGTTACATTACCGATATTGAAACCTATAAAATTAAAATTGAAGAGACATTTCGCTTAGGTGGAGACCAACTTTTATTACAAGGTGGCCACCATCCTGATTTAGGTTTATCATTTTATGCCAACCTTTTTAAAGAACTAAAAGAATTATACCCTGATTTGAAATTACATGCTTTAGGTCCACCAGAAATTGCCCACGTTGCCAAATTAGAAGGCATTTCGCATACTGAAGTATTAAGAGAACTAAAAGCTAATGGTATGGACTCTTTACCTGGAGCAGGCGCAGAAATTTTAAATGACCGTGTAAGAAGATTAATTTCTAAAGGCAAATGCGGCGGACAAGAATGGCTAGATGTAATGAGAGCTGCACATCAACTAGACATTACCACATCAGCCACTATGATGTTTGGTCATGTAGAAACTATAGAAGAACGTTTTGAACATTTAGTTTGGATTAGAGAAGTACAGAGTGAAAAACCTGAACACGCTAAAGGTTTCCTAGCTTTTATTCCATGGCCTTTCCAGGATGATGGTACTTTATTGAAACGTTTAAGAGGAATAAGCAATAATGTAACCGGCGATGAATATGTAAGAATGTTAGCTTTAAGCCGTATCATGTTGCCTAATGTTAAAAACATACAAGCAAGTTGGTTAACAGTTGGTAAAGCTGTTGCACAAATGTGTTTACATGCTGGCGCCAATGATTTTGGCTCTATCATGATTGAGGAAAACGTGGTTTCAGCAGCTGGTGCCCCACATCGTTTTACGGCAAATGGCATACAAGAGGCTATAAAAGAAGCTGGTTTCGAACCTCAATTACGTGGTCAGCAATATAATTACAGAGATTTACCTGCTCATTTAGAAGAACAAGTAATTACCTACTAAATTAAAGGCATAAAAAAGGAGGTAACCAAGGTTACCTCCCACATTATAAACTTAAACCAATAACTATTAACTTAATTTTTTAGTTTTGATGAAGATGTTGGCAATCTTTTTAACAGAAGATCCAGTTAAGAACTCATCAAAACTTTCTGCTGCTGCTGTTTGTGCTGCCGAGCCAGTTAATGTACTACCAAATAAGGTAGTAATGTCAATACCAGCTTGTGTAGTAGTTTGCTCACCTGCATAAACATCATTTACCTGAGCAATGCCCGTATCATTTCCATTAGCTGCATAAGCTATCCAAGGTTTTAATGCCAATGGTCCACCTAATGCTACTGCCGTCATCTGGCGTAAATGCGAAGCGTGACGAGCCTCAACGGAATGTATCCTCAATGCCGTTGTTAACACAGGCATCCCTTTCAATACAGGCGCTTGTCCTTTATAGGCTCTTACACCAGTATCTTCAAATGCTGTTGCTACTTTTAAGAAAGTGGCATAATTGCTAAATACATCTGCGAAGGCAGTACCGAAAGTAGCTGATCCTGTAAAATCAAAATCTGCATCGACATAAGCATCAGCGCCAGTAAGGTTTAAAGCACCTTTTAATAGATCCACGTGTGCTCTTTCGTGAGCTCTAATGGTTGTTATAGCATCTCTCGCAGCTGTTGTAGGGAATGCGATGGTAGAGTTTGTTAACGCATGATTGTAGAAATTATATTCTAGGTATTCCAGTGCTAAAGCAAAGTTTAAAACTTCTGTAACACCAGATGGATTGGTTTGCCCATAAGCTTTTTGGAACATAGAGCCTAAAGCTAAAGGCATTGCAGCTAAAGAAATTTTCTTTCCCATGTTGAAAAAGTCTTTCATTGCTGCACGTCGTGGACTTAATCTTTCATAGATCTCTCCATCAACTTTTTCAATTTCGTCTAATATATTTAAGATATTCATGATTGCTGAGTTTAAAGGTTAAAGGTTGATAACATTAATTTTTGTTTTGATAAATGGAGCTGCTAGCGCTAAAACTTTATCTGGCGTTAATGAACCATCTAAACCTGTTCCATTATCTGCACCTAACGCAGTAAGACTAGATAAGTCAGAAAAACTACCGTTAGAAATTTGATCCCTTACCCAAGCTGCATGACGAGCTTCTACAGAAACAATCTGACCAGCAATTACCAAATACGCATCAGATTTGATACGAACCCCAGCACCATTGTAAGCGGCAACACCTAAATCTTCGAAAGTTTTAGCAGCACCTAATACGCTTGATGCACTAGTAAAATCAATTGAAGAGAAATCTACATCTAAACTACCAATGGCTGCTGTACTTAATGCTCTTTTAAAGAACTCCCTGTGTGCAAGTTCATGATATTGTATATCTTGAAAATATGCTTTTTGAGCTGCTGTAAATGCGGTCGGTGGCGCCGAAGCTACTCTTGTATAAAATGCTGCTTCTAATTGCTCTAAAGCATAAGCATAATTTAACACACCAAAATCGTCTTTAAAATCTAGGGTAGTACCCATGTTTACATTTACGTCTCTATCTTTTTTACAGCCTGCTGCTGTTAATGCTACAATGGCTGCTCCGGCTCCGGCATATTGCAAGAAAGAACGGCGCTGTAATTTAGCTTCCAAAATGCTACTTTCAGTTTGTAGCACTTCTTGTTTCTCTTTTAAACTTTCCATAAGAAATGATTTTTTAATTTAAGGTTCTAGTTAAGGTCATCTATGTGTCATTTACGAAAGGATTTAAACCTTGGTTTTCCAGATTGAAGAAATATTTTCTATTGCCTCTATTTTTTGATAAATTGAGCCCTATTAAACTAATGAAATGTTAAACGCAATAATTGTTGATGATGAGGAATTTGCACGTTCTTCGCTATATTTTCTATTACAAGAGAACTGTGAAAACGTACATATTGCTGGGATTGCGAAATCTGTAAATGAAGCTCGTAATTTATTAACTCAACATGCCGTTGATCTGATATTTCTTGATATTGCTATGCCCAGCGAAAATGGATTTGAATTAATCCCTCAGGCACAAAATGCCAATGCAACTGTAATATTTACTACTGCTTATGATCAGTATGCATTAAAAGCCATAAAGGCTAATGCACTAGATTATCTATTGAAACCAATAGATATTGATGAGCTTAAAGAAGCTGTGAACAAAGCAGCTAAATACATTAAATTGAATAAGGCAGAAAACAACAGAAATGAAAGCCTCAAAAATTTGGCTAACGATTTAAGCAATCAAACCAGCATCAAAAAAATAACCTTACCAAGCGGCCAAGGTTATCGTCTAGTAGATATAGATGAAATTATACACATCGAGGCGGATAGCAATTATTCTGTTTTCCATCTAACCAATTTAGAAAAGATAGCTGTTTCTAAGGTATTGAAAGATTACGAAGAAATTTTACCTGAAAATAGGTTCGTTCGCATCCATAAATCCAGCATTGTAAATTTAAAGTATATTAAAGAGTACAACAGTAAAAATGGACTACAAGTGGTTTTAAATAATGGCGAAATGATTACCGTTTCCAGAAGAAGGGCCAGTGATTTTTTCGACAAAATAAAAGCTTATACCAACTTCCAAAGTGAGAGTTAAACTACAATTATATTTATTGGTATCTATTTTATTTATTTTAACAGGTACAAAGGCGCTTGCACAAACGGCCTACCTACCTCACTATACCACTAAAAATGGCCTACCAAGCAACAATTGTTATTATACCTTACAAGATAAAAAGGGATACATCTGGATCGCTACCGATGCAGGTGTAAGTAGGTTTGATGGTACGATGTTCGAAAACTTTGCCGTAGAAGATGGCTTACCAGATAATCAGATACTACAACTTAGGGAAGACAGCAAAGGCAGGATTTGGTTCTTGGCACTTAACGGCCAATTGAGTTATTTTTATAATGGAAAAATTTATAATCAGGATAATAACGAACAACTCCAGCAATTAAACTTCAATGCCGTTATTGTTTCTTTTTTCGAAGATAGCAAAGGCAGGTTTTGGTTCGGAACCAATAAAAATATAATTGGCGTTTGGGATGAGAAAACACTCATCAAATATAGCTCTCCCAATGCCGAAAACCAGTTTATTAATACTTTTATACACGAAGATAAACAAGGTAATATTTGGGCATATAGCTCTCAGGCCGTACATCTTTTTATCAGAAGTAACTTTGTACTGATTAAAGATACTCCCCTTCCCCTATCTTATAAAACGATATCAAACAGAGGTGATAAATCCATGTACTTTTTAGATAAGGAAGGATTGAACGTAAAAACTGGCACATCTATTAGGTTAATAAAAAATATAGATACCAATTTATTAAACAATAGTCCAGGTTATATTTACCTAACAAATAAGGAACTTTGGCTTAGTAACAACAGTGGTGTTTATGTAATTAGCTATGATGGAAATACCAAGCAGATTCTAAAAGATGTAGATGTAAATCAGGTAATTAGAGACAATAACCAGAATATGTGGTTTACCACCAAAAATGGTATTTACAGGCTTCCTGATTCTAAAGAACGTTTATACATCTTTGATAAGACAAACGGACTGAGCAATAATATGATCAAAAGCATTACAAAAGATGCTACAGCTAAGCTATGGCTGGGTTTAAACAGTTCTAATATAGATGTACTCCATCTTCATAGTAAAAAGGTAGAAAGCATTAAACTACCTAATCAGCGTAAATTTAACACTATAAAGCAACTAACTTTCGATGAGAAATATCAGCAAATTTATTTTGCATCAGACTATGCATTGGGTCATCTGTCGGCAAATTATCCTACAAAACCAGAAATAAAATATCTAAAGGAAACGAACAATTCAGTATTTGTAATTAAAAACTTTAGTCTTGATGCTGCTAACAAATTAGCATTGGCACTATCATCTGGCGTTGTAATCATCAGTGATAGAATAAATAAGTTTGAATTTACTTCTTCTAATTATAAAGAAAAACAAGATTTTTTTAAAGATCGCTCCTATCGGGTGTATTATGATTCGAAACAAAACCTATGGTTTTCAAATTTAAATGGTCTTGCAGAATTTAATACTGATAAATTTAATAAGTATTATGAAACCGATCCATTGCTTACCAAAAGGATTAACGATATGCAACAACTGGCCGATGGGAATCTGGCAATGGCAACTGATGGTTATGGTATATTAATACTAAAAAATGGGAAAATACTTTATCGTTTAACCCAAAAAGACGGCTTAAATAACAATATTATAAACAAATTATTTGTTAAGGGCCAATATTTATGGGCAATTAGCAGAACGGGTATCAACAGAATAGCTTTTAAAAACAATAAGGCAATAGTTAATACATTTGATTATGCTAACGATTTACTTTCTGATGATTTGAATGATCTGTATATAGATGCTGATACTGCTTATTTTGCTACAAATAATGGTTTAGTCTATTTTAACCATAACCAAAAAACACAACAAACAACTGCTCCTAAAACTTACATATCATCAATAATCAATAATAGAGATGTGCTAGATCTGGGCTTATCTAATTTTAGCCTCGCTCCCGGACAGCATAACATTACTTTTAATTATAGCGCCATCGACTTTAAAAATCGGAGAATTATTTATCGTTACAGGTTAAAACCAGACGCAAACTGGTCTGAAACAAAAAACAGAAGAGTAGAACTTTCTTCTTTAGAACCCGGAACATACACATTTGAAGTTAGTGCTAAAAGTCAGGATAGCGAATGGAGTACACCTGACAAAATTAATTTTACTATCGAAAAACACTTTTGGCAAACCTGGTGGTTTATTGGTTCACTTTTAGCTATTGGAGCATATTTACTTTATATCATTACTGTTCGCATTACGAAAAGACAAAAAAACAAGGAACAAGAGCAGCTATTGCTAAAAAATAAAATATTAATGTTAGAGCAACAAGCCTTGCAAGCAATGATGAATCCTCATTTTGTATTTAATGTAATGAATTCCATCCAGCATTATATCAATACTAAAAATACTTCTTCAGCAAACAAGGTTTTAACTGGCTTTGCAAGACTTATTAGAAAAAACCTAGAGATCTGTACTAAAAGCTATATCAATATTGAAGAAGAAGTAGAATACCTAAATCTTTATTTAAGCTTAGAGAAATACAGGTTTGGAGAAAAATTTAACTACAGCATTAATATTGATAAACAAATAGACAAAGAAGAAACCCTAATCCCCTCTATGTTATTGCAGCCTTATATAGAAAATGCAATATGGCATGGCATTATGCCAAAAGAAGAAGGTGGGGAAGTTCAGATCAATATTACCTACATGGACGAAGATTACCTTTGGATAAAAATAATTGATAACGGCATTGGAATAGAAAACTCATTGGCCACAAAAGACAGCAAACACAAAAGCCAAGGAATGGGATTAACACAAGAACGTATTAATTTATTAAACCAAATTGAAGTAAAACCTATACAAATTTATATAGAACAGAACGGCGAAAGAGGTACAACCATTACAATTTTGATCCCTTTGAACTAAATTTTACCGTTTACTCAATTATTCATACCACTTACTAAATATAATCTATTCCTATACTAATTAGCATTAAACTTGTTATAAGATATTAAACAAACAAGATTGTTTGTTCAAAAAACGTTCTTATAGGATTGACAAAAGATATTTTTTAACCTAACCTAAAACTATATCTCAATTCAGGTTTCATTTGTGTGTTAAAAGCGTCCCGAATAATCGAGACGCTTTTTTGTTTTACAGCAATTCTATAATCAATACGTAATATACTGCTATTCAGCACTTGAAAAAATTGAAAAAAAGTTTCAGAAAAAAGCTTTTTGTTTTATTTTTGAACTAAATAAAAAACTAAAAAACAGGTTTCTTTCTATTTAAAAAGATTTTTTGTAATTTAGACTAACGTTAAAAATTCATACTTTATTATTTTTTGTGTCATGAAAACGCCGAAAAAAACGATCCCGCAAAACACAGTTAAAAAACCTGTCTCTAAAAAAGAATCAGATGAAGAAGAAGATGATGATGATATTCAAGACAACGATGTTGTTGAGGAAGATGAAGATGATTTTGACGTGCCTTTAGACGATCTAGATACTTTCAGTACTTTCGACGATGACGATGATGACGACGACGATAGATACTAAACATATATAACACACAATATTGAGAGAGCATCCTAATAAGGGTGCTTTTTATTTTAATCCAACCGCTAATAAATGAAGATTATACTTGTTAACGATAAGCAAAGTGAGAAAGAGTTTTTAAATGTTGTAAACCGCATTTACAAAGATGATCAATCCTTTATTAGACCTTTGGATCAAGATATTGAAAAAGTTTTCGATGCAGCTAGCAACCCCTTCTTCAAACATGGCAAATGCGTAAGGTGGATCCTCAAAAATGATCAGAATGAAACAATTGGCCGTGTAGCTGCCTTTGTGAATGAGAAAAAAGCATTTAATTACGAGCAGCCAACTGGCGGAATGGGTTTCTTTGAATGCATCAACGATCAGAAAGCCGCATTTCTACTATTTGACACTACAAAAAACTGGCTAAAAGAAAATGGTATGAAAGCCATGGAGGGTCCAATTAACTTCGGAGAAAATGATACTTTTTGGGGGCTGTTGGTTGAAGGTTTTACACCTCCATCTTACGGCATGAATTATCATTTACCATACTACCATCAATTCTTTACTGCTTACGGTTTTGAAACAGCTTATGAACAACTAACCAACCATATTAATCTAAAAGTACCTTTTCCTGCACGTTTTACAAAAATTGCAAACTGGGTAGCAGCTAAACCCGATTATACCTTCGAGCATTTTAAAAAAGCAAATGCAGAAAAGTACATTAATGATTTAATGGAAATTTATAACGATGGTTGGCAAGATTTTGAAAACTTTGTTCCTATTAAAAAAGAAACGCTCACAGAAAGCTTTAAGCAGATGGAGGTAATAATGGACGAAAACTTAATTTGGTTTGCCTACGCCAATGGTGAGCCAGCTTCTTTTGTAGTAATTATTCCAGATGCTAACCAAATGATTAAAGGCTTAAACGGCAAATTGGGCTTAATAGAGAAACTTAAATTCGCCTACAGAAGATGGGTGGGGGTAACTAGAATGAGGGCAATTGTAATGGGCACTAAAACCTCATTCCAAAAGCTTGGCCTCGAATCTGCGCTATTTATTAAACTGGGAGCGTATGTTTTACCAAAAAATCAATACGCAGAGTTAGAACTTTCGTGGGTGGGAGATTTTAATGAAAAAATGTTGGCCATCCACCAAGCAACGGGTGCCACTTTCGGAAAGCGGCACCTCACGATGCGTAAAATATTCTAATCTATTTATTTCTAATTTCTTCGTAAAGATCAATTACCTTCTTTTGAAGTTTGATGATCTCTTCTTCCTGACTAGCTAATTTTCCTTTTAAAGAAGTAATTTCATCAGAGTTACCAGTACTTTGGGTCTCTCCTTCTTTAGAAATGATTTCTAATGTAGATACTTCAAATAAATTGGCAATCTGATCTAATCTAGAAATATTAATATCAGTAATTCCTGTCTCTATTTTAGAAAATGCAGGAATAGAAATTTTTAATCTTTTCGCTACCTCACCTTGGCTCCAGCCATTTCTTTGGCGCAATTGTCTGATGTTTTTACCAATGATATTCATTGAGTTGTTTAGTTTAAAGGGTTCTGTATTCCTTTTAAACATTCAACTCTAGTGCCAATTTAACTAAATCCATACCTCCAAAGTTGCCAGAGCTCATTAAAAGTAGGTTAGTTTGTTCAAAATTCAGTCCTCTTAAGTACGTTTCTAAGGTGCCGGCTTCATTAAAAAAGATGATATTTTGATCGTTAAAAGATGTTCTAACATCAGCCTCATCTAAGGGCTCCATCTTTTTATGCTTAAACGTCTTTTCGTCTATATAAACAATTGCTGTATCAGCTTCATTCATGGTGTTTTCATACTCCTGCAAAAAGGCTTTGTTTAAGCTGCTAAAGGTATGCAGCTCAATACACGCAACCAACTTCCGATCTACAAACTGCGCCTTAACTGCCTCAATAGTAGCCTTTAACTTAGATGGAGAGTGAGCAAAATCTTTATATACACTGGTTTGTTTTACACTATTTAAAAGCTCCAATCTCTTGGCTGCACCAGTAAAAGATGAAATGGCAACATCGAAATCTGCACTTAAAATACCTAGTTGTTCGCACACCAATTTAGCCGCATTAAGGTTCATTAAATTATGATCTCCAAATACACTAAGTGGGGTATGTTGAGGCAAAAGATATGTTACACCATCTATTACTTCGTGAGCTGGGATAGCGTATGGAATCTTCTCAATATTTTCTTTTGAGTTTATAACAATATTTCTTAATTCTAAATCATTTTCACAATAAATCAATTTTCCATTGGGGAATATCGTCTCGATAAATTTATTAAACTGTGAAATATAATCCACAAAAGTGGGGAAAACATTGATATGATCCCAAGCTATACCACTAATTACTCCAATGTTTGCTTTATATAAGTGAAACTTTGGCCTACGATCTATTGGAGAAGCCAGGTACTCATCACCCTCTATAATAATTACCGGAGCAGAGTCTGTAATCTTTACCATTGTTTCAAAACCAGCCAACTGCGCACCTACCAAATAATCGAAATCTTTCTGATAATAATTAAGCACGTGCAAAATCATAGAGGTAATGGTAGTTTTACCATGGCTTCCTCCTATTACTACACGTAATTTATCTTTAGATTGTTCATAAATGTATTCTGGGTAAGAATAGATCTTTAAACCCATTGCCTGTGCTTTTAACAGTTCTGGATTGTCTAACCTTGCATGCATACCTAAAATAACAGCATCCAAATCTTCAGTAATATTTGCCTCGAACCACCCATTTTCTTTAGGCAACAGGCCATAATTAGCCAACCTGCTACTAGATGGTTCAAAAATCACATCATCAGATCCTGTAACCTTAAAACCTTTTTTATGTAGAGCAATAGCTAAGTTATGCATCGCACTACCACCTATTGCTATAAAATGTATCCTCATAAACCTCCTAACCTCCCTAAAGGGAGAATTTAATTTTTATCAATAGCTGATCAACCACGTAACCCCCTTTAGGGGTTGGGGTTTAATTTTTAACAAACTTTGCCGCTACCCAATCCTTATTTTTTTTATGATCAACATAATTCAAACCAAACTTTCCACAATGACCTTTAATCATTTGTAAATCTGGTTCTTCGTAAAAACCACTGAAAAATATAGTGCCTTCCGCCTTTAAAACCGCAGCATAATCTGCTATTTGATCTAATAATATATTTCTATTAATGTTAGCTAAAATGATATCAAATTCAGTATTTGGAATGGCTTCTTTACTTCCACAAAGTGATATCAGATTTTCAATATTATTTAGCGCTGCATTTTCGATGGCACTTAAATAACACACATCATCATTATCAATGGCGACAATTGACTTAGCCCCTCTTTTAGCTGCCAGAATACCTAAAATACCTGTACCTGCACCCATATCTAAAATAACCTTATCCTTTACATCTGTTTCTAAAATGTAAAGCATCATCATGGTAGTGGTTTGGTGATGACCAGTACCAAAAGCCATTTTTGGATCAATCACAATCTCGTATTCATATTGGGGTTGATGTTCGTGGAAAGTTGCCCTTACATAACAATCTTCATTGATGATCAGCGGGCTAAAATTCTTTTCCCATTCCTCATTCCAATTCTCTGGTTCGATATCAGAAATTTGAAAAGTGTATTGAAGTTCATCGCCCAAATTCATCAAAACCTCATTTAAAGAAGTTTCGTTAAATGTAGCAGCAACAATAAAAGCATCAAATCCATCTGTAGTATCTTCAAAGGTATCAAAACCTATATCAGCAAGTTCTGCAATCAACAAATCTTGCTGATAATCTTGAATAGCACTAAAGCTAAACGTTACTTTTTTATATTCCATTAAGAATTGAAAGTTTTAACAATATCAACAAAATCACGAGACTTTAAGGATGCACCACCAATCAAACCACCATCAATGTCCGGCTGTGCAAATAATTCTGCTGCATTTTTAGGGTTACAACTACCACCATACAAAATCGTGGTATCGTCTGCAATGTTCATTCCGTATTTAGCATCAATTTTAGCTCTAATAAAGGCATGGATATCTTGTGCTTGTTCTGGAGAAGCTGTTAAACCCGTACCAATAGCCCAAACTGGCTCATAAGCCAAAACAACTTTAGCAAAATCTTCGGCATTTAAACTAAACACACCATTTTCTAATTGCGATTCTAAAACTTGGTAATAACTACCATTATTTCTTTCATCCAATGTTTCTCCGATACAGAATAATGGTGTTAAATTATTTTGCAAAGCGATAACCGTTTTTTCTGCCAACAAAGTATCAGTTTCTGCAAAATACTGTCTGCGTTCTGAGTGCCCAATAATTACGTATTCGCAACCGGTAGATTTAACCATTTTAGCAGAGATTTCTCCAGTATAAGCGCCACTTTCGTTTTGGTGACAATTTTGAGCACCAATTTTAACTACGTCAGAACTTAATTGCGCTAAGCTATTTAAGTGGATATATGGAGAACAGATTACAGCAATTTGATCGCCTTTTTTCTCGTCTTTAACCATGTTTACAATTTCAGAAAACAACGAAATTCCTTCGCTATAATCCATGTTCATTTTCCAGTTACCTGCAACTATTTTCTTTCTCATTATATATTGTTTTAATGTTGTACTGTTTTAAAGTTGAAATTTGCGCATCACAAACATCTAAGCTTTGCAACTTTTAACCTTTATTAAAAATGTCTGTGTTTTTTCGTTTGTTCAAATATTTCTGTAATAATACCTATCTCTACCTCGTCTAATTCCATATCTCTTCGCTCATAAACTTTGGCAGCTGTTGCCAGCATTTTACCCAAGCTGTAAACTTCAAAGCCTTGTGCCCCACCCCAAGCAAAATCCGGAATAAAGTTACGTGGAAAACCTGCGCCAAAAATATTGGCACTTACACCAGCAACCGTTCCGGTATTAAACATGGTATTAATGGCACATTTGCTATGATCGGCCATAATTAAACCACAAAACTGTAGCCCAGTCTCTCTAAATCGTTCGCTCTCGTAATCCCACAGTTTTACTTCAGCATAATTATTTTTAAGGTTAGAGTTATTACTATCTGCACCAATATTACACCATTGCCCCATTACCGAATTACCTAAGTAACCTTCGTGTCCTTTTGAAGAATAACCCCAAATTACGGCATTGTTTATCTCGCCACCAACCCTACTAAATGGCCCTATGGTAGTTTGCCCATATATTTTAGCACCCATTTTTACCTGCGAATTTTCGCATAATGCAAAAGAACCCCTAATATGGCATCCTTCCCATACTTGGGCATTTTTACCTAAATAAATCGGTCCTTGTAAGCTATTAAATGTGGAACATTCTGCTGTGGCTCCTTCTTCTATAAAGATATTTTCGCCTAAAAATGTATTTGTATTGCTTAAACTAGCAGAGGTTTTTCCTTTTGTAAGTAGTGCAAAATCTGCCTTAAGCTCATCATCATTGACTTTAAAAATATCTTCAGGAAATTGAATATGAACAAATGGATGATCAAAATTTATATTATTTATTGCAACCGAGCGAAAGTCTATCGATTTAACTGATTGCCCTAACTTAATGGCTATACACAAATCTTCAAAATATAAACCTTGTTGAGGTTTTAAATTTAGTATAGAATCTATTAAATCATCATTAGGACAAACCGCCCCATTAATATATAAATCAGCTTGTTCTGGAGCAAATTTTATCGATAGGTAATCTTGTGTTTGGTAACCAAAATCGGCATTTAAATGTTTTGCCCATTTTTCTGCAATGGTTAAAATACCAATCCTTAAATCGGCTACTGGTCTAGTAGAAGTTAATGGCCTTAGGGATAACCAAGACTTGTCATCAAATAAATTGATCGTCATAAGCTACAAAAATAAAAAAAGTCCCGAGCTTATGGCCGGGACTTTCAAATAATTTATGATCTCGCTAAAATTATTTTTTAGCGTAACGAGTTTTAAATTTATCGATACGACCTGCAGTATCAACCAATTTCATTTTACCAGTATAGAAAGGGTGTGAAGTATGAGAAATCTCTAATTTATAAAGAGGATACTCGTTACCATCTTCCCATTTGATAGTTTCTTTAGTTTCAACGCAAGATTTAGTCAAAAACTGATATTCGTTAGACATATCTTTAAATACTACGAATCTGTAGTTTGATGGATGCAAATCTTTTTTCATTTTGAATGTTATTTAAGTTATTTATGCTGAAACTTTCAAGAACCTAATTGCAATTTGCTGGCAATAACGCTTATGATGTTTCTTATTGTCTTTTCTATCTCTATTTTAGAGGATGCAAATATCCTAATTTTATTTTTTAGAAACAAGTTTAAAAAGAATATTTTTAAAACAAGCTGGAAAGCCTAAAAAACTAGGCTAACAGCCAAAAATTATAGTTTTATACCCAAACCCAATTCAAAGTCTCCATTAGAATAACTATTGAGTTGCCCAGTACCTATGGTATAACTGGTATTAAAGCTAAATCTATCATTAAATAAAATACTTGCACCTAAGGTAGCATTCTTTGAACTATGGTAAAGTGCCATCACATTAAACTGATTTGTTCTGCTAGCATTTAGTGTGAAATTAGCCCCAAAGTCTATGATACTATTCCTGCCTTTAATGCCTCTAAAAGCTAATTTTGGCTCTAAGATGCCCAAATCTGTAGCTAACTTATAACTAACAGCTGCAAATAAAGTGGTATAATTTACCCCATTACTTTCATCATTCTTTAGGGTGTTGATCATATTTGGAAAAACTACCTGCAAACTAAAAGTCTCGGAAGTGTAAGCCATTCCAAAATCGCTATCAAAAACGCCTTTACGCTGCTCGAGATCCAACACATCAGGATCGTCTAATTCGCCACTAAAACTGCTACTATTTAAACGCTGTTTAGTATAACTTCCAGACAAACCAAAACTAAGTCGGTTCTCTTCTGTAAGCATTAAATGGTAGGCATAAGAAGCAGCAATGGCAGTTTCACCTAAAAGCCCAGCTTGATCGTTAAAAATCTTCAATCCTACACCAGATTTGGTATCAAAACCATAATCAGCAGCAATAAACTGCGTTTGTGGTGCATTTCCAAATGATGAAAATTGTTTTCGATAACCTATACTTCCTTTAAAAACCTTTTCTTTTCCTGCCATAGCTGGGTTCATGAGGTATTCGTTAAAATAGTATATGGCATTTACTGGCTTTAATTGGGCAGTTGCGCTAAAATGAAATAGCAGGGCAAATACTACCAAAAAGCCATAAGCAATAGGGTTGTTGTTAAATAATATTTTCATCTTATTTGGTGCTTTTTCTAATAATGGTTATAAATGATTTGAAGGCTCTTTGCTGGTCTCCAAGTTCAACACTGTAGTAGTAGGTATCTTCAGTAAGGATATTGCCATTAAACCTACCATCCCAATCATTTTTATAATTGTTAATTGAATAAACGAGCCTCCCTGCCCTATCAAAAATCTTTAATTGATTATTGGGATAGAACTCTACATTTTTAATGACCAAAAAATCATTCTTTCCATCCCCATTAGGTGTTAATACATTATTGGCACTCAAACTAGGGTTATCACCTTGAATGTTTACTACAAATACTGTACTTTTTGTACTCAGATTTCCGACAGCATCTTTTGCCTGTGCATTAAAATTATAGCTACCAATAGGCAATGCAGTTGTAGGCTTAAACGTCCAGCTGCCCTGCGCAGTAGCAGTGGTGTTTCCTATAGACACATTACCATTGAAGATCGTAACAATAGCTAAAGGCTCTGCTGTACCGATTAATACAGGTAAATTATTTAAGCTATTTAATGGGCTTGTGATTTTAGCATCTACATTCGCTATTATAGGTGCATTTGGCGCTTTAGTATCAACAGTAAAAGAAAATAAACTTCCAAAAATACCAGTGTTACCGGCCTCGTCTGTAGCTTTAGCAGAAACAGACTGTATGCCATCTGCAAAAACAAAAGAATTTGGATAATCATTGGCATTTAATGTAAAGTCGCCATTGGCATCTGCTTTTAAGGTAGCCAATAAAGTTGCGTTATTGTTTCTATGAATAACAACTGTAGCGTTTGCTTCAGTTTTACCTTTAATTACTGGTTTGTTGATAGCGATTGCTACATTATTGCCAGTTTTGTCATCTACACTAGCTATGTTTACCACGGCCGGGGCAACATTATCTATAATTAAATCTAATGCATTACTTAGTGGACCAAAATTCCCAAAATCATCTTCAATAAATGCGGTAATCTTAACCGTTATACCTTCACTAAATCCAGTTAAGGGAAAAGAGCCCTCAAAATTTCCACTTGCATCTGTTTGTACCTGGTCGAGCTTTTTAGCATTATAAAAAACTCTTAGCTTAGTATTTGCAGGAGCAGTAATTCTTAAATTTTTTGCAGCTCCGCTTGCTGGTATCGGACCTTTAGTTTTTCCACCGTAACTTACGATAACCGGGCTAGTGGTAATCGGTGGGGCAGTAGAAAAAAGCTGCACAAAAATGGATTCAGAAATAGCTCCAACTTTACCCTGCTTATCTATGGCCTTGGCTGTTAATGTATAGGGACCATTAGGCAAATTCGATTTAATAAATGTAGCCACTATTGTATCTTTTAATTCTTGTTCGCCTTCTAGTTTATCATTAATAAATAATTGCACTTTGTTACCTAATGTACTCGCTACACCAACAGTTAAGTTGTTAGCTGTTACACTCGTTGATGGAAGTGGTAAAAACCCATTAACGGTAAAAATTCTTGCTTTTAATAAATTTTCAGGTGGTCCGTCTGGGGCGCTTTTATCCACGGTTATTAAAAAAAGGTCGGATGTAGATTCGTTTCCTGCTACATCAGCACTTGTTACTAAAATTTTGCCTAATCCGGTTGCAATCCCTTCCTTATTTGCATACTCAAAAGAATTGAGCTCAAAATTTCCATTTGCATCCGTATTCATAAATCCAATAAAAGGACTACCATTGCTGCCTGCTATAAAATTAAAGATGTTTAAATGCGAATTCGGCGCTGCCTTTCCCTTGATGTGTGGTTTATTTTTATTAGTTTTTGCAGGGCTACTTGTTTGCCCATCAACGCTAGTAATGATGGGAGGTTGAGGAATAGCAGTACTTCTAGTTACCTCAAAAACATTGCTTGGCGACCCTATATTGCCTAAATCGTCGGTGATATAAGCGATGATTTTCGCCTTTGTACCATTCTCGCCAGAAGGGATGAAAATGGTTGTAGCATAGTTACCTAAACTATTAAAGGTACCAATTGTTGGTTCAATAACACCATCACAGAAAATCGCAACCTTTGCACCGGCAGGTCCGGTAACACGCAAGGGCTTCCCACTACTTGAGTTCATAAAAACGGGTGGCTGGGTTTTACTATCTATCATTACAATAGTAGGTACCGCAGTAATTTTTGGGGCTGAAGAATTAACGATTAAGTTTATTGGATCAGAAAATTGACTAGTTAGTCCATCTGTGCCAATCAACCTTGCTTTTAATACATAATTACCATTGGCTAAGGTCTTTTGAACAGTGAAAGAAAAAGAATTGGATTCATCCGCCAACACATTATCGATAAATAACTGATACTTTTCTCCCTGCGAGATAGAGGAAATCTGAGCGGTTAGTCGGTTAACTGTAATGGTATTACTTGCAGCAACGCGAACACTATTTATAAAATTTATTGAAGGTTTTTCTAATGATGTACTAATAGTTAGATTAAAAGATCTACTAACACTCCCTAATTTGCCCTGCTCATCTACCGATCTACCAATAATGGTGTGAAGCCCTACCGAAAGGGGTGTTTTAAGTGTAAAAACGATATTCCCAAGCCTACCAGCAGTGGCAACACCTATGCTTTTTGGAGTACCAGATACAATATCAAAAAATTCGACCTGAGTTAAAGCGGATGTGCCTGCAATTATTGTAGGCAGATTGTTCCTGATAGCGCCCCCGCTAGTGGCTCTGCCTATACTAATAATTCCTGGAGGGTTACGATCTATTACTAATACAAAAACATCACTGGCCTCACCTAAAGTATTATCTGTATTAACAACTTGTACCGTAATATTAAACGTTCCTTCATTTAAAGTGGTCGAAGACACACTAAAAGAAAAATTACCAGCATTATCTGCAGTTACCTGCCCCATATTTATGGTACCCCTAAATAAGCGGACTGGCCTACCTGCATCAGCCTTACCTATAAATATAATGTCCCGATCGTCTATTATCGTAACAGGCGATATTGTTTTAGCATCAACACTGGTTATCGTAGGCTTTGCAAACAAAGGTTTTACGGCAGGTTCCTTTAGCCCTGTATTTGCTTTTACTAAGCAAGAAAATAAAAGCAACAAAGAGAATAAACCATTTTTCATAATTAAATTGATTTAGATAACGATTAATTTATTGCCGTAAAATTGAATAACTGATCACCAGCTTACTATCCCCTTTTGGGTGATTTTTTAGCAACATCGGGAAGACAAATCAATATTTAAGTTTTAAATTAAAAAACCTGAAATTGCCTTAGCCTTTTACAGCTGCTTTGACAAAATCAGGTTAAACATTTAATAGATTTCTTTTAAATTAATTATGTTTAATACTTTGGAAATAGGATGACCTACTCATTAGGTACCGTAAAAAAGAGCAAAACATACCTAAGAACAAGCCCTATTTTGCGGTAATCTCAATCTTCCAGTTTACTTGAACGTGCGAAGCATCAGTTTTTCCGTTTTCATAAAAATTTAGCTTGAAGCGATCAGAATTTCCCTTTTTTAAAAATTTGCTTTCTCCAGGTTGCATAGTTTCTATTTGAGTAATATAATCTAATAAATTAATCACTAAAGGAGACCCATTACACTCTGAACAGACATAACCTCTATCAAACCCGATTTCCTTATCAGTTAATTTTCCTGTGATAGAGATCTTAGTTTTCCTTAAATCACCATTAGAGATATTTCCCGCAAGAGTTTTAACGGAATTGATATTACTAGAAACATTTTTATATCCCTTAGTTACACCATCTGGATTACTTAAAGCCTTTACATCATAACTGTTACCATTTTTCTTCCACATATTGGGAAAGTCTTGCGTTCTACCTGGCATTAGTACGCTTGCAGAAAGCGATCCAAATAAATCCTCATCACCATCATTATCATCAACTTTGGGAGCAATTAAATTTTCTAATACTAGTCTTACCTCATATTTTCTATCAGAAAGATCTACTCCACAATTGGTTGTAGCATAACTTATATTGGTATTAATCCAAGCAGGAGAATGATCATTTACAAAGTTAAGTGTGTAAGCAATTGGAGCACCTATATTGCGAGAGTCAAATTCAACCTTAATTTTAGATTTTAGATTGCCTAGTACTTCATCCATACTAGTTCCCAAATTTACAGCCTGCCCACCATACTGAAAAGTTTTGATTTCTGTCTTGTCTGAGCTAAGTATATTATTTATTTCGCTAGTAGTTAAATTTGTTGTACCTACGGTAACAGCACCCTCTGCTGGCAAGCCAATACCAGTTACACCTAAACTTGTTTGTGTAGACACTTTATTCATTACCGCTTTATACAATGCATCTTTAGTAAATTCTGAGGTAATTACCACATAGAACATTTGTCCATAAGAGACACTACTTACATATACTAAGTCTTTTTCCAACTGTGTTTTGTCTAAATCTTTAAAAACATCAAACTGAGTTCCCTGTTGCGGTGTCATACTTGCCGCATAAAACACTTGTCTAAAACGAAGAATTACAGTGTTTTTTTTACTTTCGCTTGTAGTGGCTACATTACTCGTATTGGTTACCGAAACTTTGTTTGCCAAATCAACAGTTACTGGAATTTTAGGTATAGGTACTTTTAATTTGAAGCCTACATCTACAGTTCCTGCCGTACCTAATATAGAGTTCATCTGTTCATTAGATTCTACCAATATGACTTCGGTTACCACATCAGCCGGAGTAACCCCATTTATATATTTACTTAGAATATTTTTAGAACTACCCGAAACTGTGCTGTAATCGAACCTAGAAATAACTACTGGAAGGTTATCTGTGATAGCAGCATCAAAAATATTCATGGTTAAATCCATTGGATTACGATTGGCAAACCTGGTGTAAGGAACAGGAGCTTGTGTTTTTATGGTATTAAATTGATACACGGCGCCCGGATAAATAGCATTGCTGAAATTTACTGCAGGAAAGAATAATCCTAACTCTTGTTGAGAATTTTTATAATTTATTGGCAAAAAATTACAATCGCCATTGACCAGCTTCTCTGGAAAAACTTTCTTTTCTTCAACTGCATATTTAGCAATATTAGCCACATCAACCACATTTCTATCAGCCGATTGTATAGGGATAGTAATTTGCATTTGTGGTTTAAAAGCCATCGCTTTTAGCTTGGCGTTGGTTTTGAAATTAGCATACTTGGCATTTCTCTTTAATATTACCTGACCTCTGGGAATGTTTTGAGCGATTGTTTTGTTAGCGGCTAACAATGCAATAACTAATAGGCAAAATTTTGTTTTCATAACTTTAAGTTTAATTGTTTAGGGTTTAAGTTTGACACCCAAAATTGCAGCATAAAAAAAGCCTTAACTATACCACATTGAGGGATAAATAAGGCTTATTGACTAATTTTGGGGTATTTTACTTAAAGTTAAAGCTGAATTACAACAATCCTTGTTGCCTAGCTTTCATAATGGCCTCAGAACGAGATGCCACGTGCAGCTTTTTATAAATGTGTTTGATGTGTGTTCGTACCGTTTCGTAACTGATAAATGCTTTATCGGCAATACTTCGGTAATTGTGTCCTTCCATCATTAACGATAGGATCTCTTTTTCCCTTGTACTCAAATCAAAATCCATTTGTTGCGGTTGTACCAAAATTACGTTTTGGCGTACAAAAAACTGCATTACCTTTTGCGCAATGGTCGATGACATGGAGGCACCACCATGGTATACTTCTTCTAACGCCTGCAATTGTTTCATTGGCGAATCTGTTTTTAAAATATATCCAGATGCACCCGCACAAAGGGCATTAAAAATCTTATCATTGTCGTTAAATACCGTTTGGATCAACACCTTCACGTTGGGGAAATTTTCTCTGATGATTTTGGTAGCCTCAATACCAGTTCTACCCGGCATTTCGATATCCATTAACACCACATCTGGCCTACTAAATAAAATATCGGCTTCAACTTGGTTTACATTGGCAAATGTACCTGTACAAACAAAGCCAGAAGTACCATTGATAATGGTCTGCAAAGCTTCACGAATTAGTTTATTGTCTTCGAATATGGCTACTCTGATTTCCATTTCATATCTATTGTACAAAGATTAACTATTTCTAAAACGATCAATATACCTCATTAGGTGATTTTACAACTTAAACTAATTGTTGTTCCACTACCATTGGCACTGCTAATTTCTAAAGCTGCATTAATTTCATCGGCACGTTTGCGCATATTTAATAACCCGTTACCACTTATGCTGTCATTTAAATTGAAACCTTTGCCGCTATCGGTAATGCTAATCTCAATTTTAGAATCATCTAAATCTACCTTAAATTGCAATAAATTTGCCTCGCTGTATTTTACTGCATTATGAATAGCTTCTTTACAAATCATGTGGATGTTTCTCCTATATTCCATAGGCAAGCTCAATAACGCTACAGATTCTGGAAAACTAAAATCAAGCTCAATTTGCTTAACGGATGTTAATTGTATGGCAAACTCTTTTAATCGTTCTAAAAGGGCACTAAATTGATCTTTTACAGGATTTACCTCCCAAACAATATCATTTAATTTAGCTACCATTTCACTTGCATTTTCTTTAATTACATCTAAAGAATTATTTACTGCTATATATTCTCGGTTTTTAAGTTGTGTTTTGGTAATGTAACTGTACATGGCAATACCAGTAAGGGTTGCCCCTACCTCGTCATGTAAATCTCTGCTAATTTTTTGCCTAATGTCGCCCAGCCTAACTTCTAGTGCTTTAGATTTCTCCAATTCATCAATTAAATGCTGCTGAGAGATGATCATATTTTGCTCTACTTGCCTACTTTTATAACTTAGGCCACTGTTAAAAAAATAAAGCTCTATGATTACACCAATGGCTAATGTAATCATATAATTTTCTAAGAGCTCAAATTGCTTTGTTGAACCAAAAACACTGAGCAGATTGCTAATTAATGCACCTGTTAGCACAGCCAGAGCGCCTCGTAAAATAAACTTACTTAACGCAGTATGTATTTTCCAAAGCAAAATAATGAGCGATATAGAGACTATAAATATAAATAGGTTAAAAATATGATAAAGCTGATTGGCAAAAGAACTGTCGTTGGCAAAAAGATTTAACACCAAAAAAACCAAAGCAAAAACGATCAGTATATTTCTTGCTAGCTGAATGTATCGATGAAAACGGACAAAGTTTGTGGCTGTCTCTAAAAAATTGATCAGAAA
>Ga0247816_10000030_pt1 | contig 74648 bp, 43 predicted proteins | sample UWRJL209509C1_FD_179930 | JGI IMG/M metagenome (GOLD analysis project Ga0247816, IMG submission 179930) | Plant litter microbial communities from Arlington Agricultural Research Station in Wisconsin, United States - UWRJ-L209-509C-1 | ecosystem: Environmental > Terrestrial > Plant litter >...
AGGCCACCCTGGGACGGCGGATTTATTTTTACAAAAGACAAAGCCGGGGCCCCATGGGTTTCTGTAGCCTGTCAGGGTTTTGGCGCAAGTTCATGGTGGCCAAACAAAGATCATCAGAGCGATGAGGTAGACAGCCTGCTGATCAGTATCAGTGTTCCAAAAGGATTGAAGGAAATCTCTAACGGGCGACTGCGCAATATTGTAGAAAAGCCTGATGGATATCAGGAATATAATTGGTTTGTAAGTAACCCGATCAACAACTACGATGTTACTTTTTATATCGGAAATTATTCACACTGGACGGATTCTTACCCTGGTGAGAAGGGTAAGCTTAGTATTGATTTCTGGTCGTTAAAAGAAGACAGCACGGCCGCAAAGCCACATTGGGATGCGGATGTAAAACCGATGCTTAAATCGTTTGAATACTGGTTTGGGCCCTACCCATTTTATAAAGATGGTTACAAACTGGTTCAGGCGCCGCATCTGGGTATGGAACACCAGAGTGCGGTGGCCTATGGGAACCAATTCAAGAAAGGATATCTTGGCAGGGACCTTTCCGGAACCGGCTGGGGATTAAAGTTCGATTTTATTACGGTTCATGAGAGCGGGCACGAATGGTTCGGCAATAACATTACCGCAAAAGACATCGCAGATATGTGGATTCATGAGAGTTTCACCAACTATTCGGAATCTTTATTCCTCGAATCACAGTACGGGAAAGAGGCGTCTACAGCATATGTTGAAGGTATACGGAAAGGTTTTAAAAATGATATCCCAGTTATCGGTCCTTACAATGTAAACAAAGAAGGATCAGGAGATATGTATCCTAAGGGTGCCAATATGATCCATAACATTAGGCAATTGATACAGGACGACGAAAAATTCAGACAAATTTTGAGGGGATTGAACAAGACGTTTTATCACCAAACGGTTACCACAGCACAAATAGAGCATTACATTGCAAACGAAAGTGGATTGAAGCTGGACAAAATATTTGACCAGTACCTCAGGACAATAAAAATTCCAACCCTCGAATACCATGTACAGGGAGGAATGCTTTCATACCGTTGGGTAAACACCGTAGATGGTTTTGACATGCCGGTTAAAGTCACTTTAAGGCCCGGCAACTTTCAATTCATCCAGCCCACGACGAACTGGAAAAAAGTAAAAGTACAGGACATCAACGATGAAAACTTCAAGGCCGATCCAAATTTCTGCATTCTGATAAAAAAACAATAATTTAATGCAACTTATATGAAGTAACCACGTCCTATCACTATAACCTAAATTGATGAAAAAAATAACCAATCTACTGCTGCTGGCATTATTAGTATTTTGCTGTCAGGCCAATGCTTATCCGGGCAATAACAGCTCTAAAAATGTATCACAGGAAGAACGAACGGTAGGCAGCTTTAGCGGCATAGCCTCGGGCGGTTCACTTACGATCAAAGTTACGATGGGCAATAAGGAATCCGTAAGATTTGAGGGCGATAAAGATGCGATAGCCGAATTAGTTACTGAAGTGGATGGCGGTACCCTGGGTATTAAGCCTAAAACGAAGTGGAGTGAATGGTCAAGGAGATACAACAGACCAGAAATTACAGTGTACATCACAGCCAAAAAGCTAAACACGCTAACCCTGAGCGGATCTGGGAGTATAACTGTTACCAATCTTATCAATGGTTCAGACCTTACAACTACTTTGAGCGGTTCAGGCAGCATTACTACCAATGCCAGTGTTGGATCATTCACAGGAGTGATCAGTGGTTCTGGAACGGTAACAGTAAGCGGGAAAGCAGATCGTTCAAACCTCACCCTAAGCGGTTCCGGAAATTTTCGTGGTAAAAACCTGTCTACCAATAAAGTTTCGGTACAGATCAGCGGATCTGCTGATGTGTATATAAAAGCAGCGCAGAAAATTGATGCGGTAATTAGTGGATCGGGAAATATTTACTATAGTGGCGAGGCAAGTGTCTCCAAAACTATTATAGGGTCCGGTAATATCTCTAAAATCTAAATCAAACTTATCCTGCAGCCTGAGATCTGGCGATTTCTGGTTGCAGGATAAATTATATTGTATTAAAACTGATAGCCCAATACCCAGAGGTTCTCTATATAATTGATCTTCTGGCTTGCTTTATCTACATCATCGCGACCTGTGGTATGTATATTCTTTAGATTAGTGGCACCCAGCTTGGTTGTATTTTGAAGGTAAAGGAATTTTGTGATGTAAAATTTCAAGCCTGCTTTAACGGAAAAGCCATATCCAGATACATTCCAATGATTGTTCCTTCCCTGCGTAAACAAACGCACATCAGATCTTGGTACCATCATTCCCACACCAACCCCAGTTTCCAGTGTCAGCGATGTCTCTCTTGAAGGCGCAACCCAAATATCGTCATACCGCTCAATTTCTATATTCGCATAGTTAAATCCGTCAGTGTGTTCAAATGTGAGCATCTCTGGCGTCACGTTGATCATTTCACCATTATAGGTTCCCGCATAAGCACCAGTGGGAACGCCTGGTTCAGAAATCGTATTGCCGATCGTCCCGGTTATCGCTACCGATTGAGGTACATCCATTACATATTTCATATGGTCCCAGGCTACTGAAACACTATAGTTATCAGCAAAGAAATACCCAAATCTGATATTGTACTGTGGTACGCTGATGAGTGACGGATTTAAGTAGTTCCATTTTAATGGTGATTGCCTGTCATGCGCAACTACATCCTTTAATGTAAAGTCGTATCCCGGACCTGTAAATTTGATATCACTCTTTCCATACCAGGAATGATTGTATCCCCAGTGAAAATAGAAATCTCCCTTGCGGGAGAAATTACGTTTGATCTCATTTGAAAAAAGGCTTTTTCCTATGATTACCGATCCATCTGATTGATTTGTATTTTCCTGTGCTTTAATATTTTTTACGAAAAAAAATAAGAATAACAATAAGTAGCTTTTTTTCACGCGGTAAAAGTAGTGATTTACATCCTATCCCAGATGTTTAAACATTAAATGACAAGCGCATTACCAATCAGGAAAACAGGGCGGACAAACAAAAAAAAGGGCCTGTTGCTGAATTGCAACAGGCCCTTTTCCCTTAAAAATAAGTATTAAACACCCAACAGCAAACGTGCAGGATCTTCTAACAATTGTTTAACTCTAACTAAGAAACCTACAGATTCCCTGCCATCAACAATACGGTGATCGTATGATAATGCAAGGTACATCATTGGACGTACTACAACCTCACCTTTTTCAGCAATCGGGCGCTCAATGATATTGTGCATACCCAGGATTGCAGATTGTGGCGCATTGATAATCGGAGTAGACATCATTGAACCAAAAACACCGCCGTTGGTGATAGTAAAGGTACCGCCAGTCATTTCTTCGATCGTCAATTTGCTGTCGCGTGCTTTAGTTGCCAGTTCAATTACAGATTTTTCAATTTGTGCAAGGCTCATACTTTCTGCATTTCTGATGATTGGCACAACCAATCCTTTAGGTGCAGACACTGCAATTGATACATCAACAAAGTCGTTGAAAATAACAGCATCACCATCTATACGGGCATTTACTGCAGGGAAATCTTTCATTGCTTCACAAACTGCCTTGGTGAAGAAACTCATGAAACCTAGTCCAACTCCATATTTTTCTTTAAACAGGTCTTTATATTTACCACGCAGGTCCATTATTGGTTTCATGTTCACCTCATTGAATGTGGTCAACATGGCTGTCTCATTTTTAACAGCAACCAAACGTTTTGCAATCGTTTTACGCAACGGCGTCATTTTTTCCCTGCGTTCGTTTCTGGAACCAGCAACAGCTGGCGCGGCAGCAACTGGCGCCGGTTTTTCAGGAGCTTTTGCTGCAGCTGGTTTTTCAGCCTTAAGCGCATCTTCCTTGGTAATTCTTCCGTCAACACCAGAACCGTTAACCGCTGTGGTTTCAATTCCTTTTTCAGCAAGAATTTTACCAGCAGCAGGAGAAGGTGTACCTGTCGCATAACTTTCGCCTGATTTTTCTGCAACCGGTGAATTGGATGCCTGTTTATCTTCTGCAACAGCCACTTTTTCTTCAGCTGGTGCAGGTGCAGCAGCTTTAGGTGCAGCTCCACCGTCTTCAATACTACAAACTACAGCTCCGATGGCTAATGTATCGCCTTCACTCGCTACTATTTTCAAAGTTCCGGCTTGCTCAGCAGTTAACTCAAAAGTTGCTTTATCAGACTCTAATTCGGCTATCACTTCATCCATTTCTACTGCATCACCATCATTTTTCACCCAACGGGACAGTACAACTTCGGTAATTGACTCCCCTACTGGCGGAACTTTTATTTCTAGACTCATAATCGATGTATTATATTTTTAATCTACGTTATATACTTTATTTACTGACTTTTTAGCTATTTTCTGATCTGCCACTGTAACTGGTGTTTCAAAAGCTTTTGCCAGAATATATGCCTGCTGATCGGCATGTTGTTTTGCAAATCCCGATGCAGTACTGCTGCTTTCTTTTCTTGAAATTACTTCAATGTCGGCAAAAACAGTTTTTCGTGTTTTGCGCAACAGGTAAGGCCAGGCTCCCATGTTCTCTGGTTCTTCCTGAACCCAAATAGCTTCCTTTGCATTTTTATAACCTTTATAGATAGCTTCCATTTGTGCCAGCGGCGTTGGATACAATTGCTCAACACGCACGATCGCAACATTTTTTATGCCATCTTTCTGTTGTTTTTCAAGCAACTCATAATAGATTTTACCACTGCAGTATAATACCCTTTTAACATCGTTAGCCTTTACATTGGCGTCATCTATCACCTCTTTGAATTTACCATCGGTAAAATCAGCCAGGGGAGAAACACACATTGGGTGGCGTAACAAACTTTTCGGTGTAAACACAATTAAAGGTTTCCTGAAATCACGTTTAAACTGACGGCGTATCGCATGGAAAAAGTTAGCAGGTGTAGTACAGTTTGTTACCTGCATATTATAGTCGGCACAAAGTTCCATGAAACGCTCAATCCTTGCAGAAGAGTGTTCAGGTCCCTGACCTTCATAACCATGTGGCAATAACAATACCAATCCGTTTTCACGCTGCCATTTCGTTTCCGCACTGGCAATATACTGGTCAACTACAATCTGCGCACCATTAAAGAAATCACCAAACTGGGCTTCCCAAATCGTTAAAGCATTTGGATTAGCCATTGCATAGCCATATTCAAAGCCTAAAACCCCATATTCAGATAAATGTGAATTGTAGATATCAAAAGGCGCCTGCTGATCAGATAAATTAGCTAGAGGGATATATTCTTCTTCAGAATCTTCAAGCGTAAGCACTGCATGCCTGTGCGAGAATGTACCACGCTCAACATCCTGCCCACTTAAACGAACACGTTTCCCTTCGGTTAGCAATGTTGCATAAGCCATTTGCTCACCCATAGCCCAGTCAAAAACAAAACTTGATGTGGCCATCTTGTTCCGCTCGGCAAAAAGCTTTTCGATCTTTTTGAAGAACTTTTTATCGCCTGGCAGGGTACTGATCCTTTTTGCGATTTCGAGTAATGTTGTTTTTTTAACAGAAGTATCCGGAGACACTACAAAGTCTTCGGCACTGGCAATACGCATATCTGCCCATGCACCGGCAAATTTAACAGCCTGATAAGTGGATGTTATTTCTTTGGCCTCATTTAACCTTTCCTGCAGGATACCACGGAATTCAACTTCCATTTCCTTTGCAAGACTGGCTTCCATTTTGCCTTCGGTAATCAATTGCTGAATATAGATGTCCCTTGGGTTTGCATGCTGCTCAATTGTTTTATACAATAAAGGCTGCGTAAATTTAGGTTCATCAGACTCGTTATGTCCAAAACGACGGTAACAAAGGATATCGATAAATACGTCGTTTTTATATTTCTGACGGTATTCCATTGCCAGGTTAATGGCATATACCAAAGCTTCCACATCATCTCCGTTTACGTGAAACACAGGTGATAAAGTTACTTTGGCAATATCTGTACAGTAAGTACTGGTACGTCCGTCTTTATAATTTGTAGTAAATCCAATCTGGTTGTTAATCACAAGGTGTATAGTACCACCCGTTTTATAACCATCCAAACCCGCCATTTGTATGACTTCATATACAATTCCCTGGCCTGCAACAGAGGCATCGCCGTGAATCAGTATTGGGGCAATACGTGAATTATCGCCATCATATTTGAAATCAATTTTAGACCGTGTCATTCCTTCAACCACGCCATTTACTGTTTCCAGGTGGGACGGGTTTGGGCATAAACTCAGGTGGACATTTTTACCATCGTTGGTAGTTACATCAGTTGAATACCCGAGGTGATATTTAACATCACCACCAAATGGAGATTCAGCGGAATAACCTTTACCTTCAAACTCAGCAAAGATGTCTTTGTAAGTTTTCTGCATGATATTGGCGAGTACGTTTAAACGTCCCCTGTGTGCCATACCAATCACAAACTCTTCAATGCCAAGATCGGCACCTTTTTCAATCACCGAATCAAGGGCCGGGATCAATGCCTCAGCACCCTCAAGTGAAAATCTTTTCTGGCCCAAAAATTTGGTACCAAGGAAGTTTTCAAAACTTACGGCTTCATTCAGTTTTTTAAGGATTCTTCTTTTTTCATCAATGGAAAAGCTTGGCGTATTCTGCACGCTTTCCATTTTATTCTCAATCCATTCCAACACCTCAGGTGTACGGACAAATTTATATTCTGCACCAATAGATCCGCAATAGGTTTTCCGCAGGAATGCAACAATATCTTTCAGTTTCGCAGTACCAATACCCAGCTCGACACCAGAATTGAAAGGGGTTTCAAGATCAGCTTCACTCAGACCAAAATTCTCTATATCCAATGTCGGCAGGTGGGCGCGTCTTTCCCTTACAGGATTAGTATGGGTAAAAAGGTGTCCACGCTGACGGTAGCCATTAATCAGGTTAAGTACGTTAACCTCCTTTAAAAATTGTTCTGGTGCAACTTCAGCAACCTGGCCACCTTCTGCTCCGCGTCCAAAATCGAACCCTTCAAAAAATTTCTGCCAGCCAAATTCAACTGACCCAGGATCCACTTTATAAGCTTGGTATATAGAATCGACGTATTCGGCATTTTCGCCGTTGAGATAAGATAAATTATCCATTGTTTAAGAATTGATATAAGTACGGCAAAATTAGGATTTTACCTTATAAAACAGTTATAATTCTTCAAGAAAATCTGTGATATCACAAACGTTCTTGAGTGGTGTAAGGTGATTTTGGACAAGGATGTCAAATTCGGAGATCAAACTACCGGCAACCAATAGCGGAACATCCAGATGATCCATCACTTTTCCAATAATTTTATTCACGTCTTTTCCAAGATTCAGTGAAGTTAACACAATAAAAGCGTAATCTGGCTTATACGACGCGATCACCTTTTTCACATCTGTATAAGGGATTTCCTGTCCCAGGTATAGTGTATCCATACCACAGCTTTTCAAGAGATAACGTGCAAACAGTAATCCTGTTTCATGCATTTCTGCTTCAGGCAAAAAAAGAACAAAACGTTTTACATTTTTTCTGACAGGCTTGTCAATTTTATCTATTTCTACTATGATCCTGTCACGGATTAAATTGGAAGCAAAATGCTCATGAGAAGGGTCAATCGCACCGGTCTGCCACAGCATACCGACTTTTTTCATGAATGGGAAAAGGACCAGGTCCATTGTTTTGGTCAGGCCCATTTCTTCAATACAACCTGAAAGGATTTCGGCGAATGCAAGTTCATCATAACTTAGCGCTGCGTCAGACAAGCGAAGTACCTGCACAGTATCGTTGTTCCAGTCTGCCTGAAATTGAACTACCATTTCAGAAATCTGCTGTTTCGTCATTTTGGCAATCCGGCTGATTTTATACCCTTTCTCGTTTAATGTAACAATATTAAGAAGCTGCTTCAGATCATCTTCATCATAAAACCTGATATTTGTAGGTGTTCTTTTAGACGGCACCAGATTGTACCTGGCCTCCCAGGCCCTTATCGTGTGTGCTTTAATACCTATAAGGCCCTCTATGTCACTGATTGAGAATTTTTTCACGTAGTTTGTTAACAAAAATTAAACAAAATTGTTCTGGGTTTATTTTTTGTCGAACTTAACAAAAATACTTTCAATTTGCATCAGGAACAGAAAACACTTACATAGAGGAAGCATGAACTTCCAGATCCAGTAATTTCATTTGCTTATCCAGATCAAATATATTTTTAGAACGGGGATTTTTTCCTCCCATAGCTACATTGGCCCAGTTACCCCAGTTACTGGCCGGAGAGTAGTCTAATAATTTCTGTTCAAAATAACTCGCACCATCGTGCCAGCTTAATTTTAGTACGTAAATCAGAAAAGTTGCTACCAGTAGCCTGCCTGCATGGGTAATGAAGCCCGAATGGTTCAATTCTGTCATGTACCTGTCCACGCCCTGGTGCCCGGTATTGCCATCCTTCCATTGCTGCAAATGGACTGCATTTTGCTCGGGGGCAGAATGATCTTCCACATCACTGTTTACAGCTGTGAAATAATGAAGAGTATGTTTTTTAAACATAAACCTGAAATAGTCCCTCCAAAGGAGACCAAGTATCACGTGATTAAAATTATTGTTGGAGCCGAACTTCCGTTCCGCTTCTTTTACAGCCCAATAAACTTTTCTTGGCGAGAGGCAGCCCAGTGCAAGCCAAGGTGATAATTTCGAAGAGAAAACCTGTTTGTCTGCATTGGACCTGCTGCTTGTTTTTGTGTAAATTTCTGAGCCCTGCTCAAATAATTCATTCAAATGCCTTATCCCTGCATCTTCACCACCCGCAGGGTTTCCTGGAATAAACGCATATGCAGGCAGTTCGCCCCATTCCTCTGCTTCTACCATAGAAACATGCTCAGGAGACAGAAAACATTCTTTCACAATGGCATCACGTTCAGTTTTCTTTTTGAACTGCGAAAATACATCAGGGATATCTTTAATTGGAAACGGAAGATCTTCCTTATTATAGAGTGTATGACCAATAAAATGCTTCAGGTTGATTTTAAGCTTCCAAAGCAAATCCTCAACATTTGAAGATACTGTTGTTTCTGCTGTGGCAACTTCTCTGTGGTGGTAAACTTCTGCTATCTCATACTGTTCCACCAATACGGGCATATGATCTTCGGGGCTACCATTTACGATAAGCAGGTTCCCTCCAATTTTTTTTAGCGATTCACGCAGCGCTGCAACACTTTCAATCAAAAACTGCACCCTGCTGTTCCCTGCTTCAATTTCACCTTCGGCATTATGCTGATAATGTCCGGGATCAAAAAAATATACCGGCAGAATACTGTCTGACTTGGCGATTGCCTCCACTAACATCTCATTGTCGTGTAAACGCAAATCATTTCTAAACCAAACGAGTATTTTCCTAGATTTCATTTAATTACTACTAAATTTCAGTTGTATCAATCAAAAATATGGCATTTTTATGCTAAGAACTAATAGGACAGGTAATATTTACATAAGCAAAACAAATACTGGACAATAATTAGGGTTAAAAACTAAATGTTATATTTTGCGGTTATCAAATCATGAATCAGCACATTCTTATTACAGGTGCCACAGGTATGCTGGGAAAACATCTGACCGATACACTGTTGAAACAGGGCCATAAAGTTTCTGTTCTGGCCAGAAAACCAACTACTATCAGCAATGTAAATGTCTATTTATGGGACGTGAACAAAGGACAGATTGATGCCAGTTGCCTGAATGGCGTTGACACGATCATGCATCTCGCTGGTGAGAATATTGCTAAAGAACGATGGACGGAAAAGCGGAAACAAGAAATTATCGACAGCAGGGTACTTTCGGTCAGGCTATTGTTTAAAACGCTTGCGACTCATAAAAACGAGGTGAAAAACTTTATTTCGGCTGCTGCAGTGGGGTTCTATGGCGACCGTGGGGATGAAATACTTACTGAAGACAGTGCCCCAGGGCAGGGATTTATGGCAGAATGTTGTGTAAAATGGGAAAATGCCATTGACGAAGGTAATAAGCTTGGAGTCCGTATCGTTAAAATAAGGACTGGTGTGGTGCTGGCAAAAGATGATGGCGCATTACCACAAATGGCCCAGCCAATCAATTTGTTTGTTGGTGCGCCACTGGGTAGCGGTAATCAATGGATTCCCTGGATTCACTACAAAGATATGACTGCAGTTTATACACACGTACTGGAAAACGATTCCTTAGAAGGCGTTTTCAATGCCTGTGCACCCTTCCCTGTCACTAATAAGACGCTCACAAAAGCAATTGCCAAACAACTGCACAGGCCCGTCTGGCCTTTTGGAGTGCCAGAAAAAGTAATGTCCGTGATATTGGGCGAGATGAGTGCAGTTGTGCTCAGCAGCACGAACACTTCTGCCCAAAAGTTACTTTCTACAGATTTCATATTTCAATATACCCATCTTGATGATGCATTAACCAACATTTACAGTTCATGAAACAAAAAGTAAACATTTGCTGGTTAAGAAGAGATTTAAGGATAGATGACAACGCCGCATTATATCATGCCCTAAAAGGTGAGTTTCCGGTTCTGCTGGTTTTTATATTTGATACGAACATACTCGGTGACCTCAATGATAAAAAAGATGCACGCGTAACATTTATCTATCAGCAATTAAAAAGAATTGAGGATGAATTACAGACCAAAGGATCTTCTATACTGATTAAGTATGAGAGTCCGGAAAAAGCATGGGCCGAAGTACTCAGCGAACATTCTGTAATGAATGTCTATACTAATCATGATTATGAGCCATATGCATCAGAGCGGGATGATGCGTTAGCAGAGTATTTACGTTCAGAATCCATCGTTTTCCACACTTTTAAAGATCAGGTAATCTTCGAAAAAAACGAGATTATAAAGCCTGATGGCAAACCCTATTCTATTTTCACCCCATATTTCCGGCAGTGGCATAAGAAACTAAACAGCTTTTATCTCAAATCTTACCCGGTAGAAAAATATATCAAAAACCTGTTTCAAACGGCACCATTTGTTTTCCCGGACCTTTCTGCTCTGGGTTTCGAAAAGTCTACACAGGAATTCCCATCAGCAAACTTCGAACACAAACTCGCTGCTTATGAAAAAAGAAGGGATTTCCCTTTTGATGATGCAACAAGCCGCATTGGGCTGCACCTAAGATTTGGAACAGTGAGCATCAGAAAGGCAGCATCAACAGCAATTGATGCAAAAGCAGAAAAATGGCTATCAGAACTGGCGTGGAGGGATTTTTACATGATGATCCTCTGGCATTTTCCAGAGACTGCAACGCAATCATTTAAACCCGCCTATGACCGGATCAAATGGCTGAATAATGAAAAAGACTTTGATGCATGGAAAAATGGTAAGACTGGTTACCCTATTGTGGATGCAGGTATGAACCAGCTCAACCAGACAGGATATATGCACAACAGGGTGCGAATGATTGTCGGCAGTTTTTTAACCAAACACCTGCTGATCGACTGGCGTTGGGGAGAAGCCTATTTCGCAGAAAAGTTGCTGGATTATGAAATGGCCAGCAATGTAGGCGGGTGGCAATGGGCCTGCGGTTGCGGCAATGACGCTGCTCCATACTTCAGGGTATTTAATCCAGAGCTCCAGGCCAAAAAATTTGACCCTGATAATAAGTATATTTATAAGTGGGCACCTGAGTATAAACAACAAAAGCATGTTCAGCCAATAGTTGAACATGCTTTTGCAAGAGAACGAATTCTCAAAGTATTTAAGGAGGCCTTGGCAGGTTGATCTTACTGTGTTACAGTGGTAATTTCTATATCGAAATCCAAAATTGCATTTGGCGATATTGTACCGCTTCCTGTAGTACCATAACCGAGGCCAGAAGGAATCAGGATACGGATTTTACCACCCTCACGTACTTTTCCCGGCAGCGATTTATACCAGCCTTGTATATTCTGGTTAAGTACACTACTATAACTTGTATTGGAATCGAAGACAGTTCCGTCAGTTAAACGACCAGTATACGAAGCAGTTACTGTAGCTGTTTCAGTGATAGGATAAGTACCCGACCCTGGAGCTGTAACGGTATAATAAACTCCCGAAGGATCCCTAATCATACCGGTTAATCCTTTTGAAGCGATAAATTCTTTGATCAACCTTTCATCAAGCAGCGCCTGGTTTGCTTCTGGATACGTTGAAATGGTCAGATCAATATTTTCATTAGAAGGGATATCGTTCAGTCCGTTTCTGCCATAAGCAAGATAAGAAGGCAATAAAATTCTTGCAGTACCCCCACGGCTCATTTTCAGCAAAACCTCACGGATAGCAGGAATCGAGATAGAATTCAGCACATTGGTATAACCAACAAAGGTTCCCAAATTTGCATAGGTTGGGGTACTGAGATATACCGTAGCATTTTCCATCGATTTAACAGAACCATTATACAGGATAGAGTCTGTATTTTTAAGTAAGGCACCCGTACCAGGTGTAACGATCTGGTAATAATATCCTGTTTTTGCAGGATCTTCTACCATTGCAGTGAGATTGTTTTTAGCAATATAATCCGAAATTTTCTTTGAGTCTATGCTTTGTATAGACTCATATTCCTTCTTACATGAGGTAAAAATAACGGTTAGGCCAATTAAGGCGAGGATAGATCCTGATAACTTTTTAAGCATTATATTTTGTTGTGACTTATTTTGTTGTTGGAGTTATTACTTTTATCAATCTTACATCGAAATCCAAAATTGAATTTGCCAATACGACTGTACTTACCTGCCTGTTTTCATAAGCCAGTGTGGAAGGCAATATCAACCTGATACGTCCACCTGCTTTAATTAATGGAATTCCTTGCTGCCAGCCCACAATTACATCTTTCAACAGGAATTTTGTGGCATCTTTATCAATATTTGTAGCAGTTGAATCAAATAATGTCTGCTTTTGAAAAAGCCTGCCTACATAATGAACCTGAACGGTATCCGTAAGTGCTGCTGCTGCCCCTGTTCCCGGATCAAGCACCTGATAATATAAACCTGTAGCGGTTTTTGAAGCCGTTTCGCCGTTCGCTGCAAGTTGTTTATCAATAATATCCTCATCAATTGCAAGTTGTGCAGCTTTATCATAAGCCGGATCTGATTTGCAGGCGGCGAAAAAACATGCAGCCAATATAACCAGCAGTAAAATTTTACTTTTTAACATATTGCACAAAAATAGTCTTTTATTGGGTATGGCACAATATTTAACCAATTTTAACAACTACAAAAAAAACGCACCTGGAAACCAGATGCGTTTTTCATAGATCAGCTTTACACTAATAACAATATTTATTTGCAGCAATTAGCTGTTGCGCAACCAACTGGCGCGAGTTTTTCACATTAAAGGGTTCCATCTTTGTAAACCTTTTCAGTCCTATCAGCATCATCCGCAACTCATCTCCCTCTGCAAATGCCCATAACGCTTCTTTGCCAGCCTTCTGCAATGCATCAACAGCCTCTACAAAATAGATCTTCATCATGTTCAACTGACCTTCGCATGCTTCCGCACCTTTCAAATTCACGAGCTTTTCAGTCCTCAACATGGTTGATTCAGCAACATATACATAACCTGCCATGTCAGCAATATTCATCAGAATTTCCTGCTCTTTAGATAAACTCATCATTAATTTCTGAACAGCTGCACCAGCAACCATTAATGTTGCTTTTTTCAGGTTTTGCAATATCTTCTTCTCAGCAGCGAACAGCGTTTCGTCTTCTTCACCAAAATCAGGAATTGACATCAGCTCGGCTGCTACGGCTGTGGCAGGTGTCATCAGGTCAAGCTCACCTTTCATCGCCCGTTTTAACATCATATCAACTGTCAGCAGTCTGTTAATTTCATTTGTCCCCTCAAATATCCTATTGATCCTGGAATCGCGGTAAGCCCTGTCCATTGGTGCATCTGCAGAGAAACCCATTCCCCCGTAAATCTGAACACCCTCGTCTACAGTATAGTCTAGGGCCTCAGAACCCCAAACTTTTAATATAGCACATTCCACCGCAAACTGTTCTGTTGATTTCAGCTTAGCCTTACTCTTATCCATTCCAGCAGCAACAAGCTCGTCATACGCATCGTCAATATTTTGTCCTGCGCGGTATGTGGCAGATTCAATAGCATATGCTTTAGTCGCCATTTCCGCTAGCTTATAGCGGATGGCCCCATATTTGGAAATCGGCCGGTCAAACTGGATACGCTCATTGGAATAGTTTATTGCGGTATTGATCACACTTCTTGATGCACCAAGCGCCGACGCCGCAAGTTTAATCCTGCCAATATTCAATATATTAACTGCGATCTTGAAACCATTCTGACGGTCAGAAAGCATATTTTCAACAGGAACGGGACAATCATTAAAAAACACCTGCCTGGTGGAAGAACCCTTGATACCCATTTTGTGTTCTTCAGGATTCATGGTAATTCCGCCAAATTCGCGCTCCACAATAAAAGCAGTCAGGTTTGCATCGTCTTCAATTTTCGCAAACACGACAAAAATATCAGCAAACCCACCGTTAGTGATCCACATTTTCTGACCAGTGATCAAATAATGTTTACCGTCTTCAGACAGGGTTGCTTTTGTCTTACCTGAATTTGCATCCGAACCAGAATTCGGTTCCGTAAGGCAATATGCGGCCTTCCATTCGCCAGTTCCTAGCTTAGGGATATATTTTGCCTTTTGTTCTTCATTGCCGTAATACAGGATAGGTAGTGTACCAATGCCCGAATGCGCGGAGAATGCAACCGCAAAAGAATGCCCCGCACCCACAATTTCTGCAACCAGCATAGAGGTATTAAAATTCTTACCGAAACCACCATACTCTTCAGGGATAGATACGCCAAGCATCCCAAGTTCCCCGGATTTATCCATTAATGCAGGCATCAGGCCTTCCTCCTGACTGTCAATACGATCCAGGTTTGGCCACACTTCTGCCGCAAGAAAATCACGGCAGGTTTGCGCAATCATTTGCTGTTCTTCATCAAATTCTTCAGGAATAAATACATCCTGAAAAGACGTTTCCTTAATCAGGAATTCCCCGCCCTTTACCTTTGTTTTGTCTGTAGTTTCCATATTTTGTCCCCTGCCGGAATGAACCGGCCGTTTATATTAGGTTAGAATTATAACATTTCAAAAATACCAGCAGCCCCCTGACCACTTCCTACACACATGGTTACCATTCCATATTTCCCTTCTCTGCGCTTCAATTCATTAAACAATTGTACCGTAAGTTTCGCACCTGTGCAACCCAGGGGGTGGCCCAATGCAATAGCACCGCCGTTTACATTTAGTTTTTCGGTGTCCAGTCCTAATGTCCTGATAACGGCCAGCGATTGCGAAGCAAATGCTTCATTCAGTTCAATCAGGTCCAGTTGTTCTAACTTTAGACCAGCATTTTTTAGTGCCAGGGGAATTGCATCAACGGGACCAATTCCCATAATCCGCGGCGGAACGCCCACTAATCCGTAGCCAACTAACCTTGCAATCGGATCTACCCCAAGCTCTTTCAATTTTTTCTCAGAAACCACCAATACAAAGGCTGCCCCGTCTGATGTTTGCGAAGAATTGCCTGCCGTTACACTTCCACCGGCAGCAAATACAGGTTTAAGTTTGGCAAGTTTATCCGGACTGGTGTCTGCACGCGGTCCTTCATCCGTATCTACAACATAGGTGCGGGTCTTTTTCTTCATCTGGTCGTCCAGGTAGTTTTCAGTAACTGTGATCGGCGCAACACCTGCTTTGAGGTGACCATTTTGAATTGCAGCGATAGCTTTTAGGTGAGACTGGTAGGAAAACTCATCCTGATCTTCCCTGTTAATATTGTATTCACTCGCTACTGCTTCAGCAGTAAGCCCCATTCCCCAGTACCAGTCAGGATTCTTCTTTGCAACATCAGCATTAGGTACAACCTTCCAGCCTCCGAAGGGCATTCCAGACATTACCTCTACCCCGCCGGCAATGATACAATCGGCCATTCCGCTTTTTATTCTCGCTACCGCCGTAGCAATTGTATCCAGTCCCGATGCACAATACCTGTTAAGCGTTACCCCGGGAACCTTATCCGTGTCTAACCCCATCAGTGAGATCATCCTGCCAATATTTAACCCCTGCTCTGCTTCGGGTGTAGCATTTCCTACAATTACATCGTCTATTTGTTCTTTATCGAGATTAGGTATTTGGGCAACTAATTGCCTGATCACCTCAGCCGCCAGATCGTCTGCCCTGGTAAAACGGAATACGCCGCGTGGTGCTTTCCCAACGGCTGTACGTAAACCTGCTATGATATATGCTTCCTGCATGATTATTCTTTTAAGATTTAAGATTTAGTTGCGTAATGGTTTACCCTTAGTTACAATACTCTGGATTCTTTCCAGCGTTTTCCGCTCTCCGCAAAGTGAAAGAAAAACTTCCCTTTCCAGATCAAGCAGATATTGCTCTGTTACCTCTGTTGGCGAGGAAAGATCTCCGCCACACATCACATAACCCAATTTTTCAGATATTTTTTTGTCATGCTCAGATATATAATGCCCCGAATACATTGTATTGGCACCTGCGTAAACGATACCCAGTCCCTGTTTACCCAGCACGCGTATATTTTTTCTTTGAACTGGTTTGGTATATCCTGCTTCAGCCAGTTCAATCGCTTTTGCTTTAGCATCCGCAATTAATCTGCTCCTGTTCATTGATATCGCATACTTATCTTTTTGCAGGTAACCCAGTTCAAAAGCTTCTACTGCAGAGGTTGAAACTTTGGCCATGGCAACTGTTAAAAAGCGGTCTTTAAGAACGTTTTGAACGATCTGGTCGTCCTTATATTCATCCGATGCACGGAGGGCAAATTCTTTAGATCCACCTCCTCCCGGAATTAGTCCTACACCAAATTCAACCAGTCCCATATAGGTCTCGGCATTTAGCTGTACGTGGTCCGCATGCAGACTAAACTCACAGCCACCGCCTAAAGCAAGGTTGTGCGGTGCAACTACAACGGGTATAGAAGAATACCTGATACGCATTGAGGTATTCTGAAAAGCCTTGACGGCCATATTCAGTTCATCCCAATCCTGCTCGATAGCCATCATGAAAATCATTCCCACGTTTGCACCTGCGGAAAAATTGGCCCCGTCATTTCCAATCACCACTCCGCGGTAGTCCTTCTCGGCAAGGTCAATCGCTTTATTAATAGCCTGAAGCGTATCCCCTCCAATTGTGTTCATTTTGGAATGAAACTCAACATTCAGTATTCCATCTCCAAGGTCTATTATTGATGCCCCTGAATTTTTCCAGACTGTTTTCGCAGACCTGATATTATCAAGGATAATAAATTCATCCGTGCCTGGCAGTGCCTGATAACTTTTAGAAGGTATGTCATAGAATTTCTTGATCCCATTCTCCACTTTGTAAAAAGATGTATATCCGGCGTCAAGCATTTCATGCACCCATGGCGCTGCCTCGTGCCCATATTTTTTCATTCCCTCCAGCGATTCCTTCACCCCCACTGCATCCCAGGTTTCAAAAGGGCCTAAGTCCCATGCAAAACCAGCCCTCATTGCATCATCAATCCGGTAAAGTTCATTTGAAATCTCAGGAATACGATCCGAAACATACTCAAAAAGTCCGAAAAAAGAAGCCCGGTATACCTCTGCGGCCTTATCTTTCCCCGCAACAAAGACCTTCAACCTGTCTTTTACATTTTCTATGGGTTTGATAAGTTCCAGTGTGGCTGATTTAACTTTTACCTGCGGCCTGTACTCAAGGGTTTTCAGGTCGAGGGCCAATATTTCGGTTTTGCCATCCGCAGTTTTTGTTTTCTTATAAAAACCTTGTGCGGTCTTATCACCCAACCACTTATTCTCCTCCATCTTCACCACATAGGCTGGAAGTTTAAATAACTCATGTGCTTTATCATCCGGACAATTGTCATACAAGCCTTTTGCTACTTTAATCATGGTATCCAGGCCTACTACATCAGAGGTACGGAAGGTAGCAGATTTGGGTCTTCCCAGCACCGGACCAGTAAATTTGTCCACCTCTTCTACTGTCAGGTCTAACTTCTCTACCAGGTGAAGCATCGCCATGATGGCATAAACTCCTACCCTATTAGCAATAAACGCAGGTGTATCTTTACATAAAACGGTAGTTTTACCTAAAAATTTGTCTCCATAATGCATTAGAAAATCCACAACTGACTGTTGCGTATATGGCGTAGGGATCACTTCAAGCAAGCGCAGATAACGTGGCGGATTGAAGAAGTGTGTCCCGCAAAAGTTTGCATTAAAATCGTCGCTTCGTCCTTCCGCCATCAGGTGAATAGGTATGCCGGAAGTGTTGGAGGTAATCAGCGTTCCGGGTTTGCGGAACTTTTCAACCAGGTCAAACACCTTTTTTTTGATATCCAGATTTTCAACAACTACCTCAATGATCCAGTCTACACCAGCAATTTTAGACATGTCATCATCAAAATTTCCAGTGCTGATTTTGCTGATTACATCTTTAGAGTAAACAGGTGAAGGGTTAGTTTTAACAGCATTCTGCAATGCTGCGTTCACAATGCGGTTTTTTACTGCCGGATGATCAAGCGATAGTCCTTTTGCCTGTTCTTCAGGCAGAAGATCTTTTGGTGCGATATCCAGCAAAAACACCTCTACTCCTATATTCGCAAAGTGACAAGCAATGCGTGAGCCCATTATTCCGGAACCCAATACCGCTACCTTATTTATCTTTTTGTTCATCATTTTTTGTAGTTACTGTATATGCTAAAGTGAGTTGATTCAATTTCTGCAAGGAAGCTACCAGGTTGGTTTTTTCCTGTACAGACAGGTTATTACCAAGATATTCGTTAAAAGAGCGGACAACCCCTTTCGCCAATTGCCTCTTTTCCCTTCCAAAGTCGGTGAGAAAAACTTTTACCGATCGTTTATCAGCGGATGCTGCTTCCCGGTAAATTAACCCGCTTTCCTCCATAGTATTTAGAATGCGTGACAGACTTGTGGCCTTAACGCCCAGCATCCCCGCAAGCTGTGAAACAGCAGTCCCTTCCCTGTCAATGCTAATGAGCACATAACCAATTGCCTGAGTGATACCAAAGCCGGAAGCAATCTGGTTATAGGTGTTGGACATATTCTGCCAAACCACCTTCAATAAATAATCTATAGTTTCCTGTTGGTTCATTAAATACTATGCTTGCATAACAAAGCTACGAAAATATATAGCTAGAATGCAAGAAAAATAAAGCAAAAAAAAAGCCGCCTGGATAGTTCCAGGCGGCTGTATAAATGGGTTAAAAGTCTAGTACAAAGTAAATTCTACACGTCTGTTTTTCTGACGTCCAGCAGCAGTCTTGTTTGTGGCAATTGGCTGATTTTTACCATAACCAGTTGCTTCAACTCTTGATGCATTTACACCTTGAGCTACAAGGTAAGATTTTACTGACTCAGCCCTGTCTTTAGACAATCTCATGTTCAGATCAGCAGAACCAGTGTTATCTGTATGTCCTGCCAGTTTCAGGCTAAAGTTTTTGTTTACCAACAGGTTGGCAACACGGTTCAATGTTGGGAATGATTTAGCCCTTATTGTAGCTTTTCCTAAGTCGAACTCTAAGTTTTTAATGGCATCCCTAACTACACGACGATCTTCTTCAGTGATGATCACCTTTTCAATCGGCTTAGGTGTTACTAACGGACAACCTGCTCCATCTACTACAGTTCCAGATGGGGTATCAGGACATTTATCCAGTTTATCTGCAACACCGTCACCGTCAGTATCTTTCAGGATATCATTCATTTCAGATCTCAGTTTAGCATTTTCTGCTTTCTGGTTATCTAAATCACTTTTCAGTGAGCTTGCCAGATTTTTAGCTGCTACAGCTTCATCATAACTTGCTGCTACCGGATTGTAATAAGCTAACTGCGGACCTTTACCTAAAGCAAATTCAAGACCTGCGTGTGCATAATTGAATTTATCATTAGTAGTATTACGATAAGTACCGTCAAGGTTGTCACCATCAACAAAGTAAACAGACCAGCCTAAATCAAAATTGATGTTTTCAGAAACCCTGAATTTCGCACCTAAACCAACCGGGATCACCAGTTCGCTGATATTTTTGTCGTCAGCTGTATACGGCTGCAGGGTTGTACCTGTTCCCGTAGTAATAGAAGGCTTATAACCTGCCAAACCAGCTCCGGCGCTAACATATAATTGCAGCACGTCTTGCTTTTTGAACAGATCGATATTAAACATGTTAACCTGTGCACTTAAAGTACCAGCGTAAGATAGATCAGTTTCGAATGCAGTATTACCGCCATTAATAGTTGCACCACCGTTAAAAGCCTCAGAGTTATCAGCTTTCAGTTTACCTCTAATTCCGTCTAATTTCAGGGAAAAGTATGGGGTAAATTGTTTCTTTATCGAAATACCATAACCAAAGCTCGATTTCCAGTTTGAAAAATCATTCTTTCCTCCCAATGGAGAAATTGGAGAAAGTACACCGGCATTTACACCAACAGACCAGGTACTGAATTGTTGGGTTGCGGTTGTTGCAGTTTCCTGCGCCTGTACAGCACCGCCGATAAAAAGGGCAGCTAAGGCTACAGGCAGAGATTTGAATAGTTTTTGTTTCATAATATGGATTTAATGTTTATTTGGTTTACAGACTTATACAATATCTATACCAAGTTGACCCCAATTATTTATAAATACCGGACAAACTGCCTCTAAAACATATATAGGTGCGCCAAAAACAAAATTTTCGCTGATCTGCTCCGAATCACAGACAGCGCGATTGTAGTACATCTACACTTTATGCTGCACGGATTTGTAATCTTCGGCATCTTTGTACAGTTTTTCAATAACCTCTTTGTTCTTCTCCAGGATCACTTTTCGCTTCAAACTTAGTTTCGGCGTAAACTCTCCGCCTTCAATGCTCCATTCCTTATTGAGTAAAGCGAAGCGCTTAACCTGCTCCCATTTACCAAAACCTGCAGATCCTGTGATCACCTCCTGATCAAACTTTTCTATAACCTGAGGATTCTTCAGCATTTCTTCATTGGTCGTATAAGGGATATCTTTTCGTTGGCACCATGTTTTCAAAGTGGTAAAATTAGGAACAATCAAAGCCGCAGGAAATTTCCTGTTCTCTCCCAATACCATAATTTGCTCAATAAATATTGACTCCTTATACTTATTCTCAAGCATTTGTGGCGCAACATATTTCCCACCCGCTGTTTTAAAAATCTCTTTTTTACGGTCGGTAATCTTTAAATAGCCCTCACCCACAATTTCACCAATGTCACCAGTATGAAACCAGCCCTCCGCATCTATTGTTTCAGCTGTCAGATCTTCACGCTGATAATAACCTTTCATAATATGATGGCCTTTAGTGAGAACCTCGCCATCTTCTGCAATTTTAATCTCTACACCATTGAGTGGCCTTCCAACCGTCCCGAACATCGCATTCTCAAAATAATTGACGGTGATAACCGGAGAAGTTTCTGTAAGTCCGTAACCTTCAAATATAGGCATGCCTGCAGCCCAAAAAATGCGCGACAGTCTGGGGTTTAAAGCAGCACCACCTGATACAATTACAATAATTTCACCTCCAAGTGCCTCCTGCCATTTTTTAAACACGAGCTTTCGTGCGATGTTCAGTTTAAGATTATATAACCAGCTGTTTTTAACTTCAAACCGTTCAGCAAGCTGCAGTGACCAAAAGAAAATCCCCTTTTTAATTCCGGTCAGGGCTTTACCTTTTTCCAGGATCTTGTCATAAACTTTCTCCAGTAAGCGCGGAACGGTACAGAACACATTTGGTTTTACAAACTGGATATCCGCTACAATCGTATCCATACTTTCTGCGTAATAGATTGATACATCAGTATAGATATATAGGTAAATGATCATTCTTTCGTAGACGTGTGATAAAGGCAGAAAACTTAATCCTCGTTTAACACCTTCGGGAAGTAATTTTGCAGAGTGTTTAAAATTTTGGATCAGGTTATTATGCGTTAACATTACGCCTTTTGGAGTACCAGTAGTACCAGCAGTGTATATCAGTGTAAGTACGTCTTCAGGGCTAACGGCATCGCGGTAAGCATTAAGATCTATCGCGGTATTTGCGGCACCGTTATTTGCAAGATCCATCCAGTTTAAAACACCTGCAACTTCTTCAAAACTATAAATCTTAATATCAGGATTTACTGCATCACATGCTGGCTTAAGCTTGGCGTACAGTGTTTCATCAGATATGAAAACCAGACTTACGGCTGCATTTTGCAAAATAAAACGCAGGTCGGCTTCAGCAGCAGTAGGGTATAAAGGTATCTGGAAAGCACCGATCTGACTAATCGCGAAATCTGTGATGTTCCATTCCGGCCGGTTTGCAGACATGACGGCAATCCGCGAAGTTTTGCCCAGCCCCAGATGAATCAAACCGCGGCTCAAATTGTCCGCCATATCAGCAACCTGACGGGTGCTGTACTTTTTCCAAACGCCGTTTATCTTGCCGCTGATGAATTCATCTTTCGGGAATTCCTCTAAGTTGTATTTGATCAGATCAAATACCCTTGTTATTTTTTCGGACATAAATTCAGATTTATTTTCGGTTATGTTCAGCTAAAATCAACAGCAAACCATCTGAAATAGTTTCCTGCGGACGTAGGCTTTTCTCAAATCTAACAAATTATTTTTTCTAAAAAAATGATATCGACCGCTATAGATTTTCTTTTTGAAAATTAAATAATGGTACCTAAATGACTGTTTACAAACATTTGTTTAATTGATAAACATTATTTTTTTTAATGAAATATTGGTCCGCGTTCCACATGGGCATAATAATTGTTAAGCGTTAATCTTATCAATAAACTTATCAAATCATATGAGAAAAGTATTTACTATTCTTTGTTTAACAATGATCGCTACAGTGGCGATCCAGTTTTCTTCAAAAGCCCAGGGTTACGATAACGCGATCGGTGGAAGGTTTGGCGCTGCCAATGGTATCACCTTCAAGACCACACTTGGAGAAAACAAAATGCTGGACCTGATTGCCAACTTCAGATCCAATAACAACTACAAATATTTCAGGGTTACTGGTTTATATGAAGTTTATCTTCCTATCCCGGAAGCAAGGGGCCTGAACTGGTATTATGGTGGCGGTGCAAGTATTGGATCTATTACCCGCAAATATGATGATACAAGCGATCTTTATCTTTCACTTGATGGCGTGCTGGGTTTAGACTATAAATTTGCCGATGCGCCGATCAACTTATCATTGGACTGGAAACCAGCTATTCAATTGACCCCGGATACAGATTTTGACGCTTCTGGCGTAGGGCTTTCTTTACGTTTTACCTTCTAGACAATACAAGCAAGTTATTTTCCAGGAGATACACAAAAAAAACAGTTTTGCTGTTACTGTACAAAGGAACAAATCTCGGTGTACTGTACCAACAAAACTGTTTTTATGACTGACGGTTTATATAAAACTGCTGGTTATATTCCCATCCATTTTTTAAGTACCTGGCGCTGGTCAGCGCTAATGCTGGCTTCCATTGAAGGCACAAGACTCACATTCGGATTCGCCTTCAAGGTAACTTTGATTTCCTGTTCAATAAAATCCCGCTTTATTTTCACAGTCACTACGTCCCCTACTTTTTTATCCTGCAGTTCAGGTAATTTATCTATCACAAGCTCAGCGCCAATGCTGAACACCTCATCCCCAACATTTAGTCCATCAACCCAGGCAGCCGAATTCCGTGAAACCGCAGTAATACTCATGTGACCTTCGGGACCACGAAGCGCAATACCCAGGTAAGGAATATTTTTGCCTGCGTTTCCGTCCTCAACTTTAATACCTGCATAGCCGAAGTATTTTGCATATTCAATTGGATGAACTCCGTTTACATATTTGCTCCAGAAATCTGAGAGGCTTATGCCGCTGATTTTTTCTGCCATCGTTTTAAATTCCGCATCGGTATACCCCTTTCTGGTACTTTTGCATTGCAGGTACATCGCTTTCATCACATCATCAAGGCTTTTTGTGCCTTTAGTAGCATGCGAAATTTCCAGGTCCAGCAGCAATCCGACTACTTCTCCCTTGTTATAGTAAGAAACGGAAGTATTATTGGAATTCTCGTTCGGACGGTAATATTTAATCCAGGCATCAAAACTTGCTTCAGCCGCAGACTGTACTTTAGCTCCCGGTGTATTGATCACACCAGAAACGGCAAATAATAATTTACCGGCAAATTCATCCGGGCTTTCAAAACCGGCACGCAGCATAAATTTATTTTCATAATAGGCTGTAAAACCTTCCGCTATCCACAGGTTAGTGGTGTAGTTTTCATTTTCATAATCAAATGGGCCCAGGGCAACCGGGCGCAGGCGCTTTACATTCCACAAATGGTGGTATTCATGGGCTACAAGGCTTAAAAAGTCTTTATATCCTTCTTCAGTAGCATATCCATCTCTCGAAGCACCAAGAACAGTTGAATTTAAATGTTCCAGTCCGCCGCCTCCCCTGGCAAAATTATGCACAATAAAGGTGTAACGTTGATTTGGGTTTTCACCGTAGATTGCAGTTGCCTGATCTACAACTTTGGCCATATCTGCTTTTAAACGTGCAGGATCATATTTACCGCCTCCGTACATCGCAACCTCGTGTTTCACACCGGCTGCCATAAATTCGAAAACATCCTGGTTACCAACTTCAATCGGGCTGTCAAACAAGATATCAAAGTCTTTTGCAGTATAGGTAAACTGTTTGCCCGCAACGGGTTCGAGTGCAGTAGATACTTTACTCCAGCCTTTATAGGGAATAACCTTGACGGTGCTTCCTAGCGCCAATTGATTATCAGGATACATAAAAATTCCCGTAGGCGATAGAAATGCATGGCTGGCATCGATAAAAGCAGTCCTTACCGACACTTCAAAGGCATAAACGCTGTAATTTATCCGTACAGATTTTTCAGTCCCATTATAAATCCTCCAGGTATTCTTTTTCACCTTCTCCGCCTTCAGTTGCTTGTTTCCTGCTTTTGCAGTAAAGCCCTCAACATTCTTTGAAAATTCACGCACTAAATAAGATCCTGGTGCCCAGACCGGCATTTTTACATCTACATATGGCTTTGATAAACCGGCAATGTTCATTTGTACATCAACATAGTGTGCTTGTGGCTCAGTAAAACTCAGCTCATAATCTATCTTAACCTGAGCCTTAGTTGCCATAAAGGGTATAACCAAAACAAATAGTAGTATTTGTAACCTTTTTAATATCATATATTTCTTTTTGCGGCAAATTTAAAACATCTTGCATTTGCTGGTGGTTAAAATAAAAAAATAGCTGTAACATCCTTAATACAAGTAATATTGCCATACTAATTTGAATATTTTTGTTTTCTACAGCTCCCACAACCAATATATGAAACTGAAATACATCATTTACGCCCTGATCATCCTGGGGATCGCTTACCTTATTTATTACCGTATTTCTGCCAACAAAAAGCTCGAAAACTCGGGTGGCGGGGGGGGTGCCAAGGGAGGAGGAAAAGCACAAAGTTTTACCGTGAATGGCATTGTCATTCAGGAAACGTCCTTTGCCAATAACCTGGACGTTACGGGAACAATTGAAGCAAATGAATCAGTTGCTTTACAAAGTGAAGTTTCAGGCCTGGTAACAGGTATTTTCTTTAAAGAAGGGACTAACGTAACCAAAGGCACGGTCCTGGTAAAAATCAACGACCGTGATATTCAGGCGCAATTACAGGAAGCCTTAACCAAACAAAACCTTTCTGCCAGTAATGAAAACCGTGCTAAACAGCTCCTTGCAAAAGGCGCCATCTCTCAGGAAGAATATGATGCCTCACTGGCCGATCTTAAGTCATTAAAGGCACAGGCACAGCTCATCAGGGCCCAATTAGCCAAAACATCAATCATTGCCCCTTTTAGCGGAAAGATTGGGTTACGCTCTATATCGGTAGGAGTTTATATTACGCCTACAACAGTTATTGCAAATTTACTGAGCACAAATCCGGTTAAACTTAACTTCTCAGTGCCTGAAAAATACATGGGCCAGATCCAGCTGAATTCAAGCGTTACTTTCCGTACTGATGCCTCATCACAGATTTATACAGGAAAAGTATTCGCCATTGAACCAGGCATCGATGCTGCTACGCGCACCTTACAAATCAAAGCACTTGCACAAAATAAAAATAATGAACTACTCCCAGGCTCATTCGCCAAGGTTTCCCTGGTACTGAGCAAAGTTGATAACGCCATCCTGGTCCCAAATGAGGCTATCATTCCCGTATTGAAAGGGAAAACAGTATTTATCAGTAAAAATGGCAAAGCAAAACAGGTAGAGGTGCATTCCGGTACACGTACGGATGCAAACATCGTGATCACCTCAGGTCTTGCTGTGGGTGATACGGTTTTAACTACCGGTGCCATGTCCCTAAAAGAAGACGCTCCTGTAAAAGTATCTGTGGTTAAAATTTAAACCTACCGAAATGAGTATATCAACCACCAGTATAAAACGGCCCGTTCTGGCAATTGTTATGAACCTCATGATCCTGCTTTTCGGGATCATCGGTTACAATTTCCTGGGTATTAGAGAATTTCCTAATATTGACCCTACTGTCGTGTCTGTACGCACATCATATCCTGGGGCCAACTCAGACATTATAGAATCTCAAATCACCGAACCGTTGGAGAAATCAATTAACGGTATAGATGGAATCAGGAATATCTCTTCCTCCAGCAACCAGGGCAGCAGTAATATTACTATAGAATTTAACCTCGACAAAAACATTGAGGAAGCTGCCAATGATGTTCGTGATAAAGTTTCGCAAGCAGCCAGAAGCTTACCCAAAGACATTGACGGTAACCCTGTAGTAAGTAAAGCCGATGCAAACTCTGATCCGATCATTACCATGACCATTCAGAGTGACAAAAGAAACCAGCTCGAACTAAGCGATTACGCTGAAAATGTAATTGCAGAACGTATACAAACTATTCCGGGGGTTAGTGGTGTGCAAATCCAGGGACAGAAGAAGTTTGCCATGCGGATCAGGATAGATCCAAATAAACTGGCTGCTTATGGCTTAACTTCCCAGGATATTGTTACTGCACTGGACAACGAGAATGTGGAACTCCCATCCGGTAAAATTACCGGGGCAAGCACCGAGCTTACCATCAAAACCCTTGGCAAGCTTACCAACGAATCACAGTTCAATAATCTGATCCTGAAGAACGATGTAAACAATGTTATCAAGTTAAAAGATGTTGGTTATGCAGAACTGGGTCCGGAAAATGAAGAAAGTATCCTAAGAGAATCTGGCAGACCGATGGTTGCGGTAGCCCTGATACCCCTGCCGGGTGCAAACTACATGGAAATTTCCAAAGAATTTGAAAAGAGGTTTGCGCAGTTACAAAAAGATATCCCAAAGGATATGAAACTGAATATCTCACTGGATAATACAAGGTTTATTAAAACCTCAGTAACTGAGGTAGCGGAAACCATCATCCTCTCGCTGGTACTGGTAATCATTATCATTTACCTGTTTTTCAGAGACTGGGCAATTGCCGTACGACCATTGATTGACATACCGGTATCATTGGTTTTCACCTTTTTTATCATGTATATCTTCGGATTCTCAATCAATGTACTGAGTTTGCTGGCTATCGTACTGGCAACAGGACTGGTAGTGGATGATGGTATTGTAGTAACGGAAAATATTTTCAAGAAAGTTGAGGAGGGGTATTCGCCATTTGAAGCTGCAATCAAAGGTTCAAACGAAATCTTTTTTGCAGTAATTTCTATCTCTATTACACTTGCCGCGGTATTTTTACCAGTGGTCTTTTTACAGGGTTTTGTGGGCCGGCTTTTCAGGGAGTTTGGAATCGTAATCGGCGCCGCGGTACTTATATCGGCATTTGTATCACTAACCTTAACACCGATGCTGAACGCTTACCTGATGAAAAGCACTGGACATAAGAAATCACGGTTTTACAACATGACAGAGCCTTATTTTGTGGCACTGAATGACAATTACGCTGCAAACCTTGATAAATTCCTGACGAGAAAATGGCTGGCTGTCCCTATCATTATTGCTTGTGTAGGCCTTATCGTGCTATTCTGGAAGATCCTTCCTAAAGAAACAGCTCCTTATGATGACAGGAGCGCCGTAAACATGAACGTGACTACCCCTGAGGGATCATCTTACGACTACACGGATGCTTTCATTATGAAAATTGCTCAAATGGTGGAAGACTCCATTCCGGAGAAAAAAGTACTGATCACTATTACTGCGCCAAGTTTTGGCGGGACTGGATCTACTAACGGGGGTATCCTGAGAATGGGACTTGTTGATCCTGAAGACCGTAGCCGTTCGCAAGAGGAAATTGCCGCACAACTTACCCGCATCACAAAGAAATATTCTGAAGGTAAGGTACTGGTTACCCAGCAGCCCACTATTTCCGTAGGCCGTCGTGGAGGTTTACCTATCAGTTATATTATACAGGCTCAGAACTTTGCCAAACTGCGCGAAAAAGTACCTCAGTTTATGGATGAAGTAAGTAAAGACCCTACATTTACTGTGTCAGATGTAAACCTTAAATTTAATAAACCGGAGATCAACCTTACCATCGACCGCGATAAAGCAAAAAACCTGGGCGTTTCGGTGGCGGCAATCGCACAAACCCTCCAGCTAGGGCTTAGCGGACAACGGTTTTCGTACTTTTTCATGAATGGAAAACAATATCAGGTAATTGGCCAGTTTGACAGGGGAAACCGTAAAGATCCGCTCGACCTCAGTTCTGTGTATGTAAGGAGTGACAAAGGTGAGCTCATTCAGATCGATAACCTGGTCACATCTAAGGAGGAAAGTAGTCCGCCTCAGCTATACAGGAACAACAGGTTTACCGCAGCAACGGTATCAGCAGGACTATCGCCCGGAAAAAGTATCGGTGATGGAATTGCTGCTATGGACAGGATCAGTGCGAAGGTACTGGATGAATCGTTTTCTACCGATCTGAGCGGAGAATCCAGGGATTTCCAGGAAAGTTCATCCAACACGCTCTTCGCTTTTGGACTTGCACTATTATTGGTTTACCTGATCCTTTCTGCCCAGTTTGAAAGTTTCAAAGATCCTGTGATCATTATCCTTACTGTGCCAATGGCTGTAGCCGGAGCCTTCCTTTCATTGTGGTTATTTGGCCAGAGCTGGAATATATTCAGCCAGATTGGAACAATCATGCTCATCGGGCTCGTGACTAAAAACGGGATCCTGATTGTAGAATTTGCCAATCAGCTCAAGGAAGAAGGAAAAAATGTACACGATGCAATCCGTGAAGCCTCGGTTTCACGTTTAAGACCTATTTTGATGACCAGTCTGGCCATCGCTATTGGTGCACTACCTATTGCCATGGCGCTAGGTGCTGCTGCAAAAAGCAGGATGGGAATGGGTATCGTAATTGTAGGTGGCACAACATTTTCACTGGTACTTACGCTGTTTGTCATTCCATCGATATATTCATATTGGTCAAAAGAGCACAAAACAAATACCGAACTGGAACGATCCCTGAAAGCAGCACTGGCTGAAGAAAAAGTTGCATCAGCTTAAAAAACATACAAATGAACAAACATTTTTTTTATTCGATAGCGTTGCTTGTCCTATGCTGCACACAGGTGTTGAAAGCTCAGGATACCTTGAGGCTGGAGGATGCAATAGCTACTGCATTAAAAAACAATTATGATATCAGGCTGGTGAACAACAACATCCTGATTGCTAAAAACAACCTGAATATAGGTAATGCGGGTATGTTACCTACCCTGGGAGGTACTTTCAGTGAAGGGGGAAGCAAACAGAATACAACCCAGACACGTTCTACTGGCGCCCAGGTTGAAGCTAACGGGGTACGAAATACCAATATGAGTTACGGAGCGGCACTGGACTGGACTGTTTTTGATGGCTTCCAGATGTTCACGAATTATGACCGGCTGAAAGAGTTACAAAAGCAAGGTGAAGCAAATGCCAAATCTACCATATTGAGCACTATTTCTGATGTGGTTGAAGCCTATCAGTCTGTAGTAAGACAACAAAAGCTGGTTACAGCCACTGACAGTGCGCTACTGATTTCCCGCCTGAGGGTAGTAATTGCAGAGAACAAACTGCAAATTGGCCGTGGTTCAAAACTGGATGTACTTACTGCCAAAGTTGACTACAATACAGATACCACTACCTATCTGCAACAAAAAAACATTCTCAGTACTTCAAAAGTTACTTTAAACCAATTGATGGCAAGGGACCTTAACACCAGGTTTACAGCGAGTGAAAAGTTTGAAATTGAAGATAACCTAAAACTGGCCGAACTGGAAGAGCTCACCATGCAGCTAAACCCAAACCTGCAAAATGCTATAATCAATAAAAGATTAGCCGATCTCAATCTGAAAGCGGTAAAGGGACAACGTTACCCTGTGGTAGCTGTTAACGGCGGATACCAGTTTTCAAAAAGCGCCAGTCCTACAGGATTTACTACACAACAGCGTGCAAACGGTTTTACCTATGGGTTGACAGCCAACCTCAATGTCTTTAATGGCTTTATTCAGCGTCAGAACGAACGCAATGCCAAAGTGCAAATCAGCTCTTCAACTTTGTCGCTGGAAAAGACCAAACAGGATGTGAATGCCTTGCTGATTTCTACCTATCAGAATTATATTACAAACCTCGACCTGCTTAAAGTTGAGACGGGAAACGTAGAACTGGCCAAACAAAATCTTGAGATCACCCTCGAAAAATATCGTCTGGGCAGTATCAGCCCCCTGGAATTGCGCGAGGCGCAAAGAAATTCCATAAATGCGATCATCCGTTTTCTGGACGCCCAGTATCAGGCTAAGCTAACCGAAATCAACCTTAAAGAGGTTAGCGGCACATTAAAAGTTCAATAAGATCGTTACTTTTGTATATGATTTTAGTAGCAGATAGCGGATCCACCAAAACCGATTGGTTAGGATATCACTCCGGGAAAACGATTAGTTTCAACACACAAGGTATAAATCCATACTTCTTAAACGCACAGGATATTTATAAAGTCCTTTCTAAAGTGCAAATGCTTAGCGAGCTCACCAACGAGGTAAAAGAAATCTATTTTTATGGTGCAGGATGTTCCACCCCAGACAAACATGAAGTAATTTCAAATGGGTTATCATTGTTTTTTCCGAAAGCTTTTATCAGTGTGGAAAATGACCTCATTGGTTCGGCTTATGCAACCTGTGGTGACGAAAAAGGATTAATCTGTATTCTAGGTACAGGATCTAACGTTTCCTATTTTGATGGTGTAGCTACCTATGACAGTAATTATGGCCTGGGTTATATTCTTGGCGATGAAGGATCTGGAACCTATTTCGGAAGGAAGATGATTACCTCATATCTATATCAGCATATGCCCGAAGATTTAAGAACTTTGTTTGCCAAAGATTTCGAAATCGATAAAGAAACAGTAATCACCAACGTTTACCAGCGTCCCTTACCAAACACCTATCTTGCCGGTTTTAGCCGTTTTATGTACGACCAACGCGAACATCCATTTATCCTTCAGATACTTGAAGATGGTTTTCAGGAATTTATAGATGTAAACATCAAGGATTTTAAAGATTATAAAACCCTTGACTGTCATTTTGTTGGTTCAATTTCCTTTTATTATCAGGACATCCTTAAAAGGGTTTGTGAAAGAAACGGAATCACGGTAGGAAAAGTCCTGCAAAAACCAATTGAAGGAATCTTTAATTATATCCTGAAAAAAGAAGGTATTACCATATAAAACTCAATTAAACTGCTTTGTAATTCATAAGTTTATTACAGTTTGTAATTTGAAAGGTGAGGACGTCCACCGGGCTGAGTTCTCTCCTTTCATTAGCACAATTGATTAGCCATAAACTAATTACCACCAGAATTCAGTCGCTTTTCTATTTCAACTTCCACGGTACGCGCTATTGCTTCCAGCTGCTGCTGTTGTTTAGGGCTAAATTCCCGCGCTTTACTGTCCATCACGCATACCACGCCAATGTTAAATCCTTCCCTTGTACTAATTGGCGCAGCCGCATAAAACCGGATCCCATAGTCGCCTGCAATCACTGGATTCAGAATAAGGCAGGGTTCAATTTCGGTGTTTTCAAAAATAGTCACATCGTCCCTAAGTACGGCAAGGGAACAAAGGCTTGTCCCGCGCTCTATACTCATTCCCGCCATTCCGTCATTACCTGCTTTTGTCCATACATTGTCTTTATCAACAAAATTGATCATTGCTACGGGCATATCAAGAATATTTGCTGTAGCAGCGGCCAGCTGATCAAAAACAGGCTCTTTATTGGTATATAAAATCTTATACTTTTTAAGGTTCTCTAGTCGTTCCGATTCGTTCTGAGGAATTATATTCCTTCCAAATGTATTCTCCAATGTTTAGTAATTAGTTTAAGCTGTGCCACATCTGACACGGTTTATGCAATTACTATACCCGTAGAAACAAAAACATCAATAAATCTTAAACATTCTAAGAGTACTTTACTGACAAATACATGAAAAGTCTCAACGCTCTGCCTCTTCGTAACGTATAAACTGCCATTTTGCTTTGGCATCTTTTTCAAAAAAAACTTTATAACTTGAATCCGGAGGCAGAGTGAAATGGAACGACAGGACGGTTTCACCGGCATTTTTTGGTACAAAACTGGGAAGTAAGGTATTAGCTATCGCTTCAATCTGATCTTTCAACTGCATATGGATATTTATAATTTTTCATCAAAAGTATCAAATCTTTCTGCTACTTCATGGCACTATAGTTGTTCAGCAGGAACAAAATATGAATAGAATACTTGTTGTGGAAGATGATCCGGATTTGCTGGAAGTTGTTCAGCTGATCCTGGAAGAGAATAATTATAAAGTATTCCCCCTGATGACGGGAAGACCAATTTTCAGAATTATTGACGAGTTTAAGCCAGACCTGATCCTGATGGATATTAAACTGGATGGAATGGATGGACGGGCCATCTTCAAGGAAGTAAGAACCAGGGCCAATACTGCCCATCTTCCTGTAATACTCACCTCAGGTGGCTTTTCCGAGGATTACATCATGAGGGAACATTTACTGTCTGATGATTACCTGGAAAAACCTTTTGAGATGTCAGTTATGCTAAAGAAGATTGAGAAACTTCTTTGAGCACCATTATAATTTTGTCACTTTAAATTCAGTCCTCCTGTTGAGCTGACGGCCCGCGGGATTATCTTTTCCATTACGGAACTGGTTCAGTGCCACAGGCTGGCTGAAACCATATCCTTTGCTGGTCATCCTGCCAACGGCTATACCTTTACTTACCAGGTATTCAACGCATGATTTCGCCCTTTTGTCAGATAGTTCATAATTGTATTTGAGCTTACCAATATTGTCTGTATGGGCACTCAGTTCAATTTCTATCGAAGGGTTGTCCATCAGAACAGCGTATAGGTTATCCAGTACCAATTTTGATCCAGTAGTAAGTTCTGCACTGTTAAAGTCATACAGGATATTTTCCAGCACGATAGGTTTATCCTTTTTAAATGAGGTAAGACAAATTTTAGGATTGATCAGTGTATCGGCTTTGGCCAGTTCATCATAAGTATAAATAATCACCTTGGTGAAATAGTCATTTTTCTCCGCAGTCAGTTTCAGTGCACGATTTGAGTTCACCGTGAACCGGTATTTTCCATCAGCTCCTACTTTCATCTTCATTACCTGTGCGGAATCACTTAAGGTAACGATTGCCCCAGCCAATGGTTTTTCTGTCTTACAATCCAGCACCGTCCCCACTACTGCAATAAACTCCTTTTTTGCATGAAATATTTCCAGACAACAAACCGATTCACGGTCAGAACTGATATAACCTTCGCTATCTGAGTCGTTCAAAGGTGTAAAATAAACATCATCCTTAGAGGAGTTAAAAGGATATCCCAGGTTTCTGGGTTCCGACCACTCAAAAAAATCACCCTTGCTTTCATAAAAGTCCAGTCCGCCAAGGCCAACCTTTCCAGCACTGCTATATAACAGCTCTTTGCTTTTTACATTATAATATGGTGCCTCTTCGTTTTCTTTTGTATTTATCCTGCTGCCCATATTAATTCCCTGACCCAGACTACCGTCAGAACGGATAGCACAGTACCAAAGGTCATACTTACCTAAACTTCCCGGCCGGTCAGATGAAAACATCAGGAACTTACCATCTTTGGTTACAAACGGTTGCATAGAATTATAGCCTTCAATGTTTACTTCAATACCCAGTTCTTTTGGTGCCCCCCAGTTTGCGCCGTTCCATCCGGACATATCCACTATGCATATTTTCCTGTTGCCTTTGGCCGTCCAGCTCGTCAGGTACATTACTTTTCCGTTCGGATGAAAAGCCGGGGCCGCAAACTCCCTTCCAGTTTCCACAATCCCAATCCTCTTAACCGTAGTGAGCTCATCCTGCGGGTTTCCTGCCGCCTCATAAATTGCGTTGATATACGGACTTTCTTTTTTGACAACCCTGGATTTTGTTCTTTTGTCTTCCAGTACTTCGCTCTTATTGCCAATTGGAACAGGGCGTGATGAGGTGAAATAAAAACTATTCTTTAACAGGACAGGAGTATAATTAGATCCCTTTTCATTGATCTGGTTCATCAGTTTACTGAATTTATATAAGCGAGGATACCGCATTTCATATAAGGCGAAATTGCAGGATGCTATTTCAATTTTAGCCATTGCAGTATAACTGTCGTCCTGCTTATGCCTGCCTAAAAAATCCTGAAAAGCCAAAATGGCTTCTGCAAACTTCTGGTTGGAACGAAGGCACTCCGCGTAGTAAAAACCGCTTGATGAATATTTAGGTTCGTTAAAGTTTTTCGATAAGGCATACCAGGCCTCTGCAGACCTGTAGTCTTTGTACAGTCTCAATGAAGAGGCCAGTTGAAAAACACAATATTCATACTCTGCCTGCTTCGGACTGGCATCTTCGGTGTTATTTTCGAAAGCATAAGGAACTACAAAACCTATCGAGTCTGAAGATATTTTCAATGCCTTTTTGTAGTATTCAGCAGCTGCATAATATTCCTTATTCTGGAAATATACATCTGCCATTCTTTTGTTATTTGAGACAAACTGTGCCTCTGCTTTTATCCCATAAACAAACAGGCAAAACATGAGCATTAATTTAAGCGGTTTCATATAGTGTTAGATTATAAACGTGGACAAAAAAAGTTAGGGCCAGTTACACCCTTACGGCTGGTAAACGAAACCGATAATTCTAAGCCTCCCTTGCTGCCTGTAGCGCGGTTCAGGTTAGAAGTGTTAATATCATAACTTACCCCAAAGGCAATGTTCTTCAGGTGCATGCCTATGTAAATGATAGATGCATCTTCATGCCTGTAATTGGACCCAAAAAGCAGATCGGTTTCAGGGTTCACATAATACTGTGCGTAGGCCCCGGCAGAAATCTCCCGTGCAGTACCCTGCTTCATATATAAGCCATTTGGCGTAATATCCAGGGCATCACTTACTTTTATACGGGCGCCGCCGTGGGCAGTATACCGTATAGGTATCCTAACATCATTCCCCAGAAAACGGTCAATTGGCCGCGTCAGGTGGTTCCCGCTTATGCCTACAAACACATTCACCTGCTTGGCATCATTGGCATCAAAATACACCGCCCCGAAATTTACATCGGGCGCAAGTGTATTCGTAGAGCTGAAGGTTTCGTTCGTGGGCAGGTTTCCATTAAACCCACTTCCGGGATTAAACTGACTGCCTGTTGTCATCTTAGAAGGATCAAAGCTTTTGTTCAGCACGCCAGCCTGAATACCAAAGTTCACAATATTTAAACCCGACTGGCCAAATCGTACACGATAAGCAGCCGAAGCCAGGGCACTCAGGTAATTGTAACTGAGCTCCCCGGCATTCTGGTTTAATACCATCCCTCCAAAAGCAAGGTTTTTAGTGGGTGCCATATCAAATGAGGCACCCGCAGTGAGATATGGATTGGAGATAGAGCTCCACTGTTGTTTCGCATTTACGCTCACCCTGTAGTCGCCGTTCATCACTCCCGTCATGCCCGGGTTCAACCAGAGGGGATTGGCATAATACTGAGAAAAGTGAGGATCAATCTGTGCATTAACCCTGGTAGTTCCCAATATGCAGAACAAGCAAAATGAGACGATTTTTAAAAGTTTCTTCATGTTATTTTATATTCAGGTTAATGGATCTTATTTCAAAAGTGTTACTGTTCCTTTTTTCATCATTTTGGTTCCGTCTTTCAGGGTGATGTCTATGATGTAAACATAAACTCCGTTTGGCTGAGGTTGTCCCCTGTAGGTTCCGTCCCATCCATAGGTTACTTGCTGAGAAATGAAGATCACATGTCCCCACTGATCATAAATCCGCATTGTTGCTGCCCCTATTGCATTGCCATAGGCGTAGAAGATATCGTTATTGCCATCTCCGTTTGGTGTAAATGAATTTGGAATGAATATATCATCTATCACAACCTCTGCATTTGCAGTTAATGTTCCAGCATCACTGGTCTGGCAGGCCAGCGTACCTTTGGCCCTTACCATCAATGTTACTTTTTCATTGATCTGAAGACCGGCAACCAGATGGGACGTTGGCGAATTTGAATTTTCCCAGGTAGTCCCGTTATCCCTTGAAACTTCATAAGCAGAAGCTCCGGTAATCGCGTTCCAGCTAAAAGTAATGCTGGATAGTGTTGCTGAATGCCTGGTTACTACCGGTGTTGCCAGTTTAGCAAGCACCACCGCGTTGGCTACCGTTCTGGTACTCGATGCTGTGCCAGATACACCTTCTACATAGTACATAGTCGTACTGCTCAACGCTGGTGTCTGGAAGCTCGGCCCGCTGAAAAGGATACTTCCTCCTGTTGATGAAGCGTACCAGTTATAGGTAACCCCAGTCACCGGTGTGCTTACGGTTAAGGTTGCACTGCTGCCATCACAACTTTGTGCATTCAGTACCAGCGGAACCGGCACCCTTACCACAATCACGTAATTGGCGGTAGCCCTAGCGCCTGTGGCGTCAGTAACGGTAACCGTAACAGTAAACGTTCCTCCAAGTGTAGGTGTCCCTGTAATTTCCCTGGTTACGGGGTTAAATGTTAATCCAGGAGGCAGGCCGGCGGCAACATACGTAAACGGACCAGTTCCTCCTACTACTGCAGGCAGTACCTGTGGCGCATAAGGTGAACCAACAAGGCCATCTGGCAAAGTAGCTGGTGGAAGTGACATCGCCGTTCCACTTACCCTCAGTGTGAATGATGCCGTAGCATTACATCCCCTGGTATCGGTTGCTGTAACTGAGAAGGTATAATTGCCAGCGGCAGTTGCAGTTCCGGTAAGTAACCCGCTTGTTGACAGTGAAAGTCCCGCAGGAAGAGTACTGCCAGAAGCAAGCGTATAGGTATAACCAGGTGTGCCACCTGTTGCCGGACTAATTTGTGCAGTGTATGTAGCAGATACAGTTGCCGTTGGCAATGCAGCGCCATTGAAAGTTATCGCCGGGTTGACAGTTAAAGCTACAACACGTGCGGTTCCCGCAGCATTCTCGCATTTATTGTCACCACGTACGGTCACATAATAAGTGGTACCTGTAGTTAGCGAAGGTATGGTATAGGTACTTCCAGTAAATACTGCGGTACTCAGTGCTGCATCCGTATACCAGGTGAACACAGGATTGGTAACGGTAGAGCTGCTGGCAGTAAGGGTTACACCAGAACCCGAACAAACAACAGATGGAATACCAGACACAACCACGTCGGCACTGGCAGCTGCTGCAGCCAGCGTAACGCTTACAGGTATTCTCGCACTCTGTGCCGTACCAGAGGCACCTTCAACATAATATGTAGTACTCGCTGTAATTACAGGCGTTTGGAAACTGGTACCTGAGGCAACCGGACTTCCGCCTGTTGCATTCGTATACCAGTTATAGCTCACACCGGCTACCGGGTTCTGAACAGTTAATGTTACACTGTTTCCACCGCAACTTGATGCATTGGCTACCACCGGAGCTGGGACTCTGACCACAATGGTGTAATTGGCTGTAGCAGTTGCACCTGTAGCGTCTGTTACTACAATGCTAAAAGTAAACGTACCACCCAATCCAGGTGTTCCGCTCAGTTCCCTTGTTGCAGGATTAAAAGTAAATCCTAATGGAAGACCATTTGCCACATAAGTGTAAGGTCCGGTTCCACCAATTACAGCAGGTAATATTTGAGGTGTATAAACCGTACCCACAATGCCCTCTGGCAATGTTGCAGTTGGTAAAGACATCGCCGCTGCATTTACCCTCATTGAGAATATTGCTGTTGCGGTACATCCTTTGCTGTCTGTTGCAGTAACAGAGAAAGTATAATTTCCGGTTGCTGTTGGCGTTCCAGAAAGTAAACCACTAGTGGAGAGCGATATTCCCGCAGGAAGTGTACTTCCAGAAGCAAGGGTATAGGTATAACCTGGTGTACCGCCAGTTGCCGGACTAATCTGCTCACTATACGCGGCAGACAGCGCAGCTGCTGGTAGCGTTGCACCGCTGAAGGCAATTGCCGGATTAACAGTCAGTGCAACCACACGTCCGTTTCCGGCAGCGTTTTCACATTTATTATCACCACGTACAGTTACATAGTAAGTAGTACTTGCTGTTAATGCAGGCACCGTATAAACATTACCTGTAAACACTGCGGCAGTTAAGGCCGCATCGGTATACCAGGTAAACACAGGGTTGGTCACTGTTGTGCTGCTTGCGGTTAAGCTAAGCCCAGATCCTGAACAAATCGTTGTTGGAATGCCAGAAATAATTACATCGGCGCCAGTTGCCGTAGCTCCTACCACAATGCTTACCGGCGTGCGGCTGCTTACCGCAGTACCAGAACTTCCTTCCACATAATAAGTAGTACTCGTTGTTATTACAGGCGTCTGGAAGCTGGTTCCGGTTGCTATGGCAGCTCCGCCTGTTGCCCCGCTGTACCAGTTATAAGTAACACCCGTTACCGGGTTTTGTACAGTTAAGGTTACACTGTTTCCGCCGCAGGTAGTTGCATTCGCTGCTACTGGTGCAGGAACAGTAACAGAAACCACATAGTTTGCAGAGGCGGTTGCCATTGTAGCATCAGTAACCGTAACAGTAAAGGTAAATGTACCTCCCAATGAAGGATTTCCGCTGATTGTCCTTGTTGCAGGATCAAATACAAATCCGGCTGGCAGATTTGTAGCCACATAAGTATATGGACCTGTCCCGCCAATTACGGCCGGAAGAATCTGAGGTACATATGCCGTTCCAACCTGTCCGTTAGGTAAAGTTGCAGGTGGCAGGGTCATTGGATTATTGCCCGCGTTAATCGTCAGTGCAAATGCTGCTGCCAGGGTACAACCCTTGCTGTCAGTAGCAGTAATAGTAAAATTAAATGCACCTGCTGCTCCCGGTGTTCCGGCAATTAAACCACCGGCAGACAATGTTAATCCGCCTGGTAATGTACCACTGGTAACAGTATAGGTATAGCCAGGCGTACCACCGCCAGCCTGATTGATCTGTGATGAATAGGCTTGGGCAACCGTACCGTTACCCAGTGAGTTACCCGGGAAAATAAGGGCCGGATTTACACTCAGTGCAACTACATTGGCCGTACCAGGTTCATTGATGCATTTGTTATCGCCGCTTACCGTTACATAATAATTGGTATTGGCATTGAGTGCTGGTATAGCATACGTACTGCCGGTAAATACAGCATTGGTTAAGGCAACATCGGTGTACCAGGTAAAAACCGGATTGGTTACGGTAGTCGTAGTAGCCGTTAACGTTACGCCAGATCCTGAACAAATATTTGCAGGAATACCTGACACAGTGATATCCGCCGCCGTAGCACTTGGTTTCAGCGTGACAGTTGCCGCAGTTCTGCTGCTGCTTGCAGTACCAGACACCCCTTCCACATAATAAGTAGTGGTTGCAGAAATAGCCGGCGTGGTAAAGCTGGTTCCGGTATTGATAATGCTTCCCCCGGCAGATGATGCATACCAGTTGTACGTTACACCTGTAACAGGGTTAGAAACAGTTAAGACAGCACTTTTGCCGTTACAGCTTTCAGCACTGGCCACTGCTGGTGCAGGCACAGTCACTACAACTGTATAATTTGTAGTAGCGGTAAGTCCGTTTGCATCGGTAACCGTAACCGACATTGTAAATGTTCCGCCAAGTGTTGGAAGACCAGAAAGTTCCCTCGTAGTGGCGTTAAAAACTAATCCGGGAGGTACATTGGCAGCAACATAGGTATAAGGACCTGTTCCGCCTACTGCTGCAGGTAAAGTTTGCGTTGGATAGGTTGAGCCCACTACGCCGTCCGGTAGTGTAGCCGGCGGTAAGGTAATCAGGCCGATGCTTCCCATATTCAATGTGAAAGTAGCCGTGGCATTACATCCCCTGCTGTCTGCTGCCGTGATGGCAAATGTATAGTTGCCTGCAATGGTTGGAATACCAGATAACACTCCACCTGCAGACAGATTTAATCCAGATGGCAAAGTACTGCCAGATGCAACTACATAGTTGTATCCCGGAGTTCCGCCAGTAGCAGGGGTAATCTGCACCAGATAAGGCACAGGCACTGTAGCGCCTGGCAATGCAGTTCCGGTAAATACAATTGGAGGATTCACATTCAATACCACAACTTTTGCAGAGCCAGAAGTATTTTCACACTTATTGGCGCCGCGTACGGTTACATAATAAGTTGTTGTGGCCGTAATCGAAGGTGTATTAAATACCGCACCAGTAAATACCGCATCAGTTAATGCAGCATCCCTGTACCAGGTAAATACAGGATTGGTAACCGTTGTACTGCTTGCAGTCAGCGTAGCACCAGATCCCGAACAGATACTCGCAGGCACACCGCTTAGGATAATGTCCGCAGCAACTGCTGGCGGGTTTACGCTGATCAATACCACTTTTGCATTTGCTGCAGTATTCGGACATCTGTCCGTTCCCTGTACAGTAACATAAAAATTAGTGTTGCCGGTTAAGGCAGGCGTAGTGAAAACCGGTCCGGTAAACAATGCATTGGTTAATGCCGCATCACTGTACCAGGTAAAAACAGGGTTAGTTACTGTAGTGCTTGATGCAGTGAGGGTAACCGCAGTTCCTGCGCAAAGGCTGGCCGGCACACCGCTGATGTTAATGTCAGCAGGCAAACCAGAAGGATTTACTTTTACAGTAACCTTTGCGGCCGTTGCCGCTCTGTTCTCACATTTATTGTCACCTCTTACTGTTACATAAAAGTCAGTATTTACATTTACCGCGCCGGTGTTAAATGTAGCACCAGTAAACAAGGCATTGGTTAAAGCTGCGTCACTATACCAGGTAAATACCGGGTTAGTCACCGTTGCTGAGCTGGCTGTTAAAATAGCGGCAGCTCCGGCACATAAAGATGATTGTGCGCCGGTAATGGTGATGTCCGCATCCGTAGCAGCAGGATTAACCGTCACCGATATCTTAGTCCTTGCAATGCCATTTGAACAGCCATTGCTGTTTACGGCCTCTACATAGTAATCTTTGGTTCCCACAGCAGTTAAGCCCGGGCTTGTATATGAATTGGTGTTGGCTGCCAGTAATGTACCACCAGCTACTGCATCGTACCAGTTATAGGTTATTCCGTTCACCTGAACTACATTCAGGTTTACCGGAACATTCAGACAGGTAGTGATTGGATTTGCCGGATCAGGAACTGGCGATGCCGGAATCCCCGTCACCGTTACAGTTGCCGGTACTTTGGCACTTTCGCAACCATTTCTGTTTGCAGAAACAAAATAATTATAAGTACCCGCTACCAGATCTGCCGGCGTTTGGTAAGTATTTGCCGTAGCCACCAGGGTAGCGTCCCTGTACCATTTATAGGTAATTCCTGCAGCCGGGTTCAGTACTGATAGAGTGGCCGGGTTTCCTTCACAAACTGTTACACTGGTGGCAGCGAGTGTTGGAGTAAGGATAATCCTCCTCGCATAATTGAGGTTGACAGCAGTAAGTGCTCCAACTAGGCCTGAATTTAATCTGATTTCCACACCATCAAAAATTTGCGATGGCACAAAGTTCAGGATGGCTGTTGTTCCGCCGCCCAGCAGTTGTAAGTTTAGCGCAGGGTTTACAAGGGTACGCTCATCACCATTGTTTGTTGCCCCATTGTAAGTGGTAACAGTAATACTTGATGCTACTCCTGCAGACAGTAATCCCGCAGGTGACGAGAGACGCAAACGTACAGTATCGCCTACCTGAGACAGGCCACTGAAATTTACTTTCTGTGCTACAAAGCTATTTATTCCCAGCGGAATAAACAGTGATGAGCTCGTTTCTACATCGTCATCTACAGCAAATCCGGGATTAGAAACATTGGCCAGAACAGAAAGTGTGCCTCCGCTTCTCACCGACTGACTGATGGCCGGCTCGCATGGTACAGAACCAGGATTAACCGGTCCGGCATTCACAGTAACTAAAACACTGGCAGCAGGAGATATACATCCGCCAGCCTGATTGCTTCTCACTGTTACATAATAAGTGGTACTGGCATTGAGCACCGGAGTAATGAAAGTCCCATTTGCCCCATTACCAGCAGTAGAAACCTGATTGGTTAGCCCAACATTATCGTACCAGGTGTAGGTAACATCTGTAGTAGATGAACTGGCAGTAAGTTCTGTTTGTTCTCCCCTGTTGATTGTAATGGCCACAGGGTTCAGCACTGGTGCTGTCAGCGAACCAACAGTGATGGTAACAGTAGCTTTTGCAGATACCGTTCCGCAGCTGTTCACTGCTTCAACAGAATATACACCTGTTGTCTGAATATTAGAGATGCTCAGTGCAGCAGCAACTTCACCAGGGATAGCCGTATTGCCATTGTACCATTGGTACGTAACGCCCGCCTGCGGATTCTGCACCTGTAAGACCAGGTTAGCATTTTGACAGGTCTGTTCAGTTGCAGAAAGCAGGACTGGTACCAGTGGTGCAGGTATTAAATTAACGTTTACAGTAGTTCTTGAACCAGCGCAGCCTCCTCTGGTGGCTTCAACAAAAAATCTGGTTGCGGCTGTAATTACGGGGGTAACAAAGGTAGCACCATCATTACCCAGGTATGTTCCTGCGGCATCGTACCATTTATAAACAATACCAGGCTGCGGATTGCTCACCGCAAGTGTAGCAGTGGTATTTATACAAGTGGTTACCGTATCAGACACCACCGTAGCGGCCTGGGTAATTCTTCTTGCATAATTAAAATTGATAGCAGATAATGCCCCCAGCAAACCAGAATTTAGTCTTACCTCTGCAACATCAAACCGGGCAGCCGGAACCAGGTTAATGATCGCCTCTGCCCCTCCGTTCAATAACTGGAGGTTAATCAGGTTATTATTAAGGGCAAGTCCATCGTTATTGCTGGTTGTACCGTTAAAGGTAGTCAGCGTAATACCTGACAGTAAAGAAAGGGATAACAACTGGTTTGGTGAAACCAGGCGTATTCTTACCGTATCGCCCACATTAGATAAACCATTAAAATTAACCTGCTGGAATACCGATGCATTAATTCCAACAGGAATCGACAAGGTAGATCCCGTTTGCTGATCACCATCTATTGCCAGGGTTGGGTTATCTACCCGGGCCAGTATAGAGAGGGTACCCGCAACACCGTTGGTCTGGCTGATTGGGTTTTCACATGGAACCGGAACTGGTGTTCCGCTGCCGTTTACAATAATAGTTTGCTGTACCCTGGCGGATGATGCACATCCGGTAACAGTAGAGCTTGCTTCTACATAGAAGGTAGTTGTTGAGGTAAGCGGCGGCGTAACATAATCCGGTCCTGTAAATACTGGCGTTGTCGCATTTGGGGCATTATACCATTTAAATACGACATCAGTTTCAGTTGATGTTGCCGTTAACCTTACGGTTTGGCCCTGGGTAACCGTAGTTGCCGAGGCCTGCACTTGTGGAAGAGCCGGACGCGGATTTACCACAACCGTAGCAGCCACACGTGCAGGAGCAGTACAATTCCCGTTTGAGGCTTCAAGGTAATAAGTTGTATTTGCATTTAATGCTGGCGTAACAAAAACACTGTCTGTAAACAATGCCGTTCCACCTGTAGCAGCAGCATACCATTTGTAGGTAATGCCCGCTTGTGGACTGGCGACAGAAAGTACTGCTGCTGAGCCAGAACAAACAGGGGCAACAGTGGCCAGCGCAGGTGTAGCTACTGCAGGAATGACAGTAACAGTAACCGGAACCCGTGTGGCGTTGGCGCAGCCGTTATTGCTTACTTCTATATAATAAGTAGTGGTAGTAGTCAATTGTGGGGTAGTGTAGGTGCCACCTGTTGTCAAAATACTTCCACCGGTTGCGGCAGTGTACCAGGTAAGGCTGGTTCCACCGAGAGCAGTAGCAGCAAGATTGGCTGTAGTTCCGGAACAAATAGTCTGGTTGCCTGATGTAACAGTAGGGTCAGGGAAAATCACCTGTGCCCCGTAAATATTCAGACTCGTTACCGCAGCAATCAAAGGGCTGTAACTCACTTCTACCCTGTCGTAAATACCGCCGGCCAATACTGTAGCCTTAAATCTGTTGCCGCTAAGGAGGCCTAATGTTACCAGTGAACTGTTCAATGGATAACTTCTAACTACCGTAGCTCCATTGATCACATTGACAGTAATACCACCAAGGGCAGACAGGTCCAGCAATCCTGTTGGCGTTTCCAGGTCAACACGGACACTGTCGGTAGCCACACCTGTTCTTTGGAAAATCAACTGTTGGAAGCCTCTCGACCCTACCCCAGCAGTAAACCTGATCTCTGTATAGTTGGCCGGATCTGTATCTGTTGAATTCCCTGCACCTGTTATAGAACAGCCTATGCACAGCAAGCCTGTAATATTACTTTGCTGCGAAGCGGCAGCATTGCAGTTAGGGTTTACGGGACCACTGATTACGTTAACCAGCACAGGTACCCTCGCTACACTTTGACAGCCCGAGCTGTTTGCCGTTCCCGCGTAATACGTGGTGTTGGCGGTAAGTGCTGGTGTGGTAAAACTGGTTCCGGTTCCCAATACAATTCCACCTGTAGCCGCTGCATACCATGAAATGGTTGCTCCTGCTTCCGCAGTTGCCTGCAGGGTAGCGGTCTGTCCGCTGGTAACCGTAAGGTTATTGGTGGTAATTGCCGGTGCTGCCGGTGTAGGGTTTACCAAAACAGTCACAGGAATACGTGCACTTACAGCAGTTCCAGAAAAAGCCTCCGCATAAAATGTGGTGTTTTGGGTAAGCGCAACAGTGGTATAAGGTGTCCCCGTAAATAACGGGGTGTTGCCTGTAGCAGAATAAAAGTTATAATTTACGCCCGTTACTGGGTTTGAAACAGCAAGCGTTGCAGTATTACCGCTGCAAATTGTTGCTCCCGCGATAACCGGGCTGTTTACATTAATATTTAAAGTATAATCTGTACTGGTAGATAAACCACCATTGTCAGTAACAGACATGGTTACGTTGAAACTACCGCCCAGTTCAGGCGTACCAGAAATTACCCGTGTGCCTGCATTGAAAGCAAGTCCCGCAGGGAGGCCCGTCATACTGTATATATAAGGTGCAGTTCCACCTGTTACTTCCGGGAGTGACACTGAAGTATAGGCAGTACCTACCGTTGCTGTAGAAAGAACAGCAGTTGGCAAATCTAGCGCACCAATCACCTTTAACGAGTAAGGAACAGTTAAGGTAGCGCCGGCACCGTCAGTCACTTTTACCAAAACGGTAAAAGTACCCGATTGCGTTGGCGTTCCCGCGATCTGTCTTGTTGGCCCGTCAAATGTCAGTCCCGGAGGAAGGTTCGTTGCGGTATAAGTATAAGGTCCCGTTCCGCCGCTGGCCGCCGGAATTTGCTCGCCGGGGTAAACCATCCCTACAGTTCCATCAGCTAAAACTTTAGTGCCCAGCACCAGTGGGTCTTTGATCGTCACTGTGTAATTGGCAATAACTGAACGTCCCTCATTATCCGCCACCGTAACCGGGAAGGTAAATGTATTGGTTTGTGTTGGCGTTCCGGTAACTTCACGGGTCAGCGGATTAAAGCTTAGTCCCGGAGGTACATTTGCCGCCGTATAGGTATATACCCCGCTTCCGCCAGTGGCCTGGGGCAGCGTTTGTGTCTGATAAGTCACACCGTTTGTTCCATCAGCCAAAGTTGCCGAGGCCAGTAACAGTGGGTCCCTTACCACAATGGTAAAATCCGTGCTGATCACATTGCCATCAGCATCGGTCACAGTTACCGGAAAGGTATAGGTACCGGCAAGTGTTGGCGTGCCTGTAATCTGCCCTGTTGCAGGATTGAGGCTTAAACCTCCCGGTAATCCAGGGGCTGCATAGGTATAGGGTGTGGTACCACCTGTTGGTGTTGGCAACTGGGTTGGTGTATACACGGTTCCTACCGTACCCACAGGCAAAGGGCCCGTTGGCATAACCAGTGCCGCAGTTACATTTAAGGTGTAACTGGCAGTAGTTGTACAGCCAAAACTATCCGTAACCCTTAGGTCAAAGTTCATTGTACCTGCGGCAGATGGCGTACCGCTGATTACCCCCGTGGGGGAAATAGTGAGGCCTTGCGGAAGCGTACTGCCTGCAGCCAGTGCATAAGTGTAACCGGGCGTTCCCCCGGTTGCGGGGCTAATTTGTTTGGTATAAACTTTACCTACCGAAGAATTTGGCAAAGTAGTGGTTGCAAACACCAGCAGAGGTTTTACCGTAACGGTCACACTATCGCGGTCAGACTCTCCCGTACAACCAGCTTTTTGTGCGGATATATAATAGGTATAAGTTGCGGCAGCAAGTCCCGCCTCGGTATATGTTCCGTTATTCGCCGCGGCCACCTGTGTAGCCACGTTGGCTGCTTTTTTATAAAAATTATAGGTATAAGCTGCATTTGGGTTCTGGGCAGTTAGCGAAAGGCTATTACCACCGCAGATGGCCAGTGCGCCGGCCGTTATTCCTGCAAATGCAGGTTTGGTAACCGTACGCTGTACTTCATGAACATTTAGCCCTCCTGATAAAATATTGCCCCCAACAGCAAGCGTATTGTTCACCGTAATTTTTATCCTGTCAAATGAACCGCCGGGAGTAAAGTACACAGGAAAGCTGGCGCCGTTTGACAGGTTGAGCAGTTGCAGGTTGAGTAAACTACCGGCCGATTGTACACCTCCCACAAGCGTGGTTCCGTTATAGGCCTGCAGGGTAATGGTTCCCAACAGATTTACACTTAATATTGTTCCCGGCATAGAGAGCACAACCTTGGCTACATCCCCTGCTCCCGAAAGTCCGTTTAAAAATACTGTCTGGGAAACTGAAGATCCCAGGCCAATTACGCCCGCTTGTAATTGCGAGAAAGTGGCAGGATCTCCATCAATGGCCCTTTCAGGATTAGTTACAAGTGTAGTCAGAGAAACATTTAATCCCGGTGCCTCTCCAATATTTGTAAAAATAGAAGTCCCGCAGTCATCTGCAGTATAATTGAATGCAGTATATACATTCATATGTAAACTCGAACCCAAAGAAAGTCCAAGAAGGCTGCTGGTATACCGCAGCCGCACCCTCAAAGCATTGTATGCACTGGTAGAAGTTACAGCGAAGTAATTCCTTCCCGCTGCATCCCTAACCACAGTAGTTGTCACATTTGCATCGTCAATTTTTGTCCCGTCGTTTCCGGCAGTAGCACCACTATAGGCATTAATCTCCACCAGCTTTTTACTAAACAGTCCGGTCAGGTCACCAACCAGGTTTAGCAAGTCAAGGCTTAACCCCGTTATGGTGGGTTGATCAAATGGAATATAGGTTGTTTTTCCCGGTACTAAGGCAGCTCCATATTTTAACTGTATATAGGCTTCACCTTCTGCGCTACCTATTCCCAACAGGTTAAAGTAATTTGCAGTAAGTGCTGCCGGACTAACGGAGGGAACCGCATTTGCATTGCCCGGGTTAGTTACAGATCCGGCATTGGCCGATGGGGCAGATGTTTCTGCACCCAATAACCTGTAATAAGCAATAGTCCCGGTTGAAGGAGTTACTTGTGCAAAGTTTTTGGTTTGCGCATAAGAATGTGACTTTAATAACGTTAATGTTATCAAAGTCGCTATAATACAAAGGTAGGTTTTGATCGTTTTGGGAGTAGAATTGAATTTCATTCCGGGAAGCTTTAGAGGTTAACTGAGATACTTACGGCAATTTTAAGAATAGCGAACTTGTGTTTGCCTATTCAAATCATTCATTAAAGAGGACGAATCATTCACCGTATTCATTCATTCTATTCATTTTGAAATTTCTTCCCCAGAAAAAAATAGCTAGATTGATTTAGTTGGCCAGAAAAGGCTTTTGTCACTCAAAAGTTATATTTCTATATATAATTTTTCAAAACCTTTCTATTCATTTACCACGTATATGTGTATATTGGTTCCATAACTGGTCCTTATTACCTATATATTAATCAATAAAATTTTCGACTTAACGCGGAACTATGGAATACAATAATCGGCTGAATGAACTTAAAAGCCTGATTCTCGCAAAACTTGGTATCCGGTTCATTACACCTGCAGATTGCAAAAGAATTTCGATTGAAATCAGTAAGCATCTGAATAAAAACGTGAGCGAAACCACAATTAAGAGGTTATTCGGATTTGCGGTAGTGAAACATAACTTCTCTACCTTCACACTTACTACCCTGGCAGAATATGTAGATATCGCAGGTATAGAACCACAGCAGATCAGTATCAGACAGGAGGGCACCAGTGAATGGCAGGCCCTCAGGGAAAAGGCAGATCTGATTACCAATCAAACGCTAAAAACAATCAAGAACAGATCGGGTATCCCATATGATATGACTGTGGGCAGGAAATTCGCAGAACATGATTTTGAAGAGTTTTATAAGGGAGAGTATATATTCACCACCCTTGTTTCGCAACCCGGATATGGAAAAACCATTTTACTGAGCCATTTAACAGAAAGTCTTTTCTACCGTCCTAATGCCCCCTATAAAAATTCGGGCATCCTTTTTATCAAGGCATATAACCTATTCAATAAAGATGCAATGCATCTGCACCTCGAAGAACAGCTGAAGCTGAGCCTTCAGATCGACAGCAAAGAAAATGTGCTGGAATACATCAATAATATTCAGAAAAGAAATGGTGGAAAATTTATTATCATCATTGATGGTTTTGCCGAACTGATCCTGAAAAAAGAAGACAAAAACCTTTTGTTTGACAGCTTGATTAACCTGATCTGCTCTTTGGAGGACTATAAGAATATAAAACTAATGATGAGCATGAGGTCTACCACCTGGACCAGATTATATGACCGCATGCGCCACTCCGCCTTCCTCAAAGCAAAATGGTTTCCCGGTGGATATTTCAATCTTCACGAATTATCCAACGTTCCTCCTCTCAATGAGAAAGAGATCGAACACATTATGGCCAAAATCAATTATGTTGACGAGAAAGAAATCAATCCCAGGTTAAAAGCCCAGCTGAAATTTCCATTTCATGTGCAGTTATACTATCAGCTGAAGGAAGAAGATCCGGATTTCAAACATTTCACCAATATTACTTTTTACGAACTCGTTTCGCGGTTCATCCAGGAAAAGATCTACCGCTCTAACTATTATACTGAGAAGATACTCTTTTTGAAAAGGATCATTAAGCTTACCGACAACGGCAAAATTAGCACTGCGGTTGAAAAAGACCTGCTGCTGGCAGAACTCTCCATGTTCAGGAATGCCTACACAGAATTATTATCGGATGGAATCCTGATGGAAGAGAAAAGGACTGATAATGCCCATCCTAAGGAGTTTGTAAGGTTTTTGCATCCCCACATGTTTGAGTACTTTCTTTTTGTAGAGATACTCGAAAAGTTCCATATGAAAGTCAATAAAGACTTTTTCGGTTATATAAACAATGAGTACGATTTTAACCAGGTAAGGTTCCAGCTGTTACAGTGGACCACCCGCTTCCTGATTAAAACCGGAAACTTCCCTGCACTCAGGACTTTGTTCAAATTAGACCTGAATAGTTTCGAAACCAATTACCTGATCCTGTTTATTGCAGAAGAAATAAAATACCGGTCTAAATACAACGGGGAGATTCTTCTGATGCTCGAAGAAGACAAATTTCATGATGTGATCATTACCAAACTTATAAATTTTGATTTTATTGATTCATGCTATCAGGAAGCAGTAATTGCACTGATTGAAATTGCTTCGAGCAATGAGCACTTGTCTATCTATTATTCCATATTAGGAATTCTTGATATCATCAGGATGAGCAAAACAGGCATTCACTGTGTTATTGAAAAAATGGAGAATGTCAACCTGGGCGAATGGCCCGTAAACCCTAAAAGCATACTGGAGCTGATTTTTGCAAAAATTAATGGCGACCCGCCTGTTCATCATGAACTGTTGAGGCAAATTAACGAATTCAAAAATGGCAAAAACCCCTTCCCGGTCAGTTCAAGCGACCAGCTTAACACCAAAGAAGCCATTTCTTACATTTTGCTACTGATGGTCAATGTGTTCACTGGAGACCACTACACGGGTTCAAAGCTGATAGAAAGTGTGGTAAGGTTTCATCCCAGGGAAGTATGCAGAAGAAGCAATTTTTCCCTGAACCTCCTCAGTGTATACGGAGTATATGGATCGCGCGCAACCACTGCAAAAAAAATCAGCCAGATTGAAAATATTATGGTTTTGTTAGCTACCAAACAAAACCTAACCTTCACCAAGTATCAGGAGTCGGTGCTGTTAATGTTCAGGGCCCAGCGGGCATACCATAAAAAGGAATATGCACTTGCCATTGATTATGCCAGGGAATCACTGGACATTTTCAAGCGGAACAAGGCAGTTTTGAACGCAATGTTTATGTTAAATCTTTTGATCCTTATTTATACAGAAATTAAAAAATTTGACATGGCCAATGAATATAAGTATGAAAAAATCAGCTTACTGGATGATAAAAAGTTATCGAGACAACTGTTTTAATTAAGAACAAGCAATTCAGAATTCGTTCTCAGGGTTTTTATCGGCAATGTTGATGATAATTGCATCAAGTTCTTTAGCAGAGTTGCTCAGATGGACAAGCAGCTCATCCTTATCATCTCCCGGAACAAAATGTTTGAGCAGGTCTACCAGGCCCATAACCCTTGCCAGCGGTGCCCTTACCAGATGGGATTGTATCCAGGCAATTTCCCTGAATTTTTTGTTCTGCTCTTCAATTTCCTTGAGGTGTCTTCTATTTTGTGTAATGTCACGCTGAATGGAAATCCAGTGTGTTACTTCGCCATTTGCGTCTGCAATAGGTGCATTACTTTGACTTACCCAGTATTCCTTACCCTGTTTGGTATAATTGATAACTTCAATTTCACAGGGCTGCTTGTTTTCAATGGCATTTTTTAGTTTATTGATTTCATTGATATCCGTTTCTGGACCCTGCGATATGCGGGGAGAGGCGCCCATCAATTCAGATTTTGTATAGCCAGACATTCTGGTGAAGGCCTCATTTACATAAATAATCGACTGACCGCTGCCTTCGCTATGTCCGGTAGTGATCAATACTGCATCAGTAGCATTGATTACCACGGATTCCAGTAACCTGGACCATTGTTCTTCCTGTTTGCGTTGGGAAATATCCTGCATACTGCCAATCATCCGGATAGATAGATCATCGCTAAACACCATAAACCCCCTGTCAAGCACATGTTTGTACGAGCCACCCTCGCAGGCAAAACGGTATTCTTCCTCCCAACGGTTAATCTTTTCGTGTATATTTCGCTGGATGTTGCCCCACACCCTCTCCCGGTCTTCAGGATGGATTTTAGAGCGCCACCATTCACTGGTTGTGGTGTTGTCTACCAGTTCCTTATAGCCGAAAATGCCGTTTATACCTTTATTCCAGACCACGGTACTGGTTGAAAAATTCCAGTCCCAGATGGTATCACTTGTAGCCTTCGAAATAATATGGTACCGCTCTTCGTTAAATTCACTTATTTTTAATGCCTGCACATCGGCAGTGATATCCGATGCGATTGCAAAAGTTGCTTCATGCCCTTCGTAGTCAATACCCCTGCACTCCAGACGGACGAAATCTTCATCGCCGCCTTTTTTATTTACCCGGGCCCTGCCGTGCACACTTTCTATCATGCAGACCTGATCAATAGTCATGGTCAATAGTTCCTCCTCTGTATACCCGTATTTGAGAATCATCTCATTATTTACGGCCAGGAACTTTAACGTTTTAGTATCAAAAACCCACATGGGCAGAGGAGAGATATAAAATAGATTGTGGAGAAAGGTCATTCTTGCGATGCAGATTGAAATTGTATAGCGTAATAATACAAAAAACTTAAAACAAAATGGCCCTTCTTTATTAGAAGAGCCATTTATTAATGTATATATGTAAAAATAAGTTACTTATAAGTTGAGGCAAGCTTCAAAGCTTCGTAGGCATTAACTATACCGCCCGTGATACACAGATCAGAAAAAGGAACAGATTTGGGCGCAGCACCCTCTCCCATTTCAACATCCACATTATGGTTCACTTTAACCACCGACTTCAAAATAATGTCTTTAACCTGCACAGCAGTTAATGAAGGATAGTATGAGCGGATCAACGAAGCAAGTCCTGCAACAACCGGAGACGCCATACTGGTACCATCATAAGCTTCATATTTAGATTCCGGTACTGTAGAATAGATCTGTACACCAGGTGCAAACACATCTACAGTAGTTTTACCGTAATTTGAAAAACTGGCCTTTAGACTTTTATCATCCACAGATCCTGATGCACCCACTACTATATAAGAAGAAGCAACTCCCCCGCCTTCATACCTGCGGTCTGGAAAACTTTTCTCAATATCAAGGTTTTTATTATCATTTCCGGCCGCCTGAACTAAGAGTACGTCTTTAGAAACCGCATATTTAACCGCTTCATCAACTGCCATTTTATCCCATGAATAACCTTTTCCGAAACTCATATTGATTACCTTGGCACCGTTTGCTACCGCATAACGAATAGAATTGGCTACGTCCTTATCACGTTCATCGCCATCTGGTACAGCACGCACACCCATTATCATTACATTATCTGCCACACCTTTAATTCCTAAAGTGTTGGTACGATCAGCACCAATAATTCCGGATACGTGTGTTCCGTGACTTGCGTCAGGGCCTTTCACATCATTGTTTCCGTATTTCGTTTGTTTACTATCTGCATAGTTATCGCCTACCAGTTCAGGTCTGGGATCATAATCCATGTTCAGGTTATAACTTAACTGGTCCTGGTAGTGTTCTAAACCTTTAGTAATCTGGGACGTGTAAAATGCTTCGTAAGTTGAGTTTTGCAGCTGAGAAACCATAATACCTTTTAATCGGTCATCCAGACCTGTCTCTGCTTTAAAGCTTTGAAAGTCTGCCAGCGTAGGGTTTTCTTTACCCATTTTTTTCACCATTGCATCCAAAACATTTTTGAGGCCACTTATATTTTCTACTGCATTTTTTGCTTCATCAGCCTGTTTTTCATAGTCAATTTTAGCCCTTAAGTACTGGGAGAAAACTGCTGAATCAGCCGGTGTAACTGTTGCTGCGGTTACATTTTCAAATTTTGCCTTGTCCCTGCGCAGGATACGTGTAAGTTCTAACGCCTCATGTGCTACAGATCCCTTTGCCGATCCAAGAAAGTTCCATCCGTGCACATCATCTACATAACCGTTTTTGTCATCATCTTTACCATTGCCCGCTTTTTCCTTTTTGTTGGTCCAGATAATGCGTTTCAGGTCTTCATGGTTAATATCAACACCGCCGTCCAGCACACCAACTAAAACAGGTTTGGATTTTTTGCCTTTTAACAATTCGGTGTAGGCCTTTTCAGTACTTATCCCAAATACAGAATCCTTTTGCAGGTCCAGGTTCTGCCAGTTGTTTTTTTGGGCAAAAGAACTTATTCCCGTTCCCATGATCAACATTACGGCACCCAGGCAACGTAATAGAAATCCTCTCTTCAGTTTATTCATATGTGTTATTTAATTAGTCTTTAACGTTAAATATTTCAAATAGTTGTCTCCTGCGGTATGCCCTTTAGACTAAAAAAGAATTGAGAACCCTGTCCATACACGCTTTCCACCCATATTTCTCCATTATTGGCCATTACAAATTCCTTGCTGATCACCAAGCCTAAACTCGTTCCTTTCTCATTGTTTGTGCCGGCAGTACTTACGTTATTGAAGTTAAAAATAGACTCCAGGCGCTCTTGTTTGATACCAGTTCCATTGTCTTTCACCTTAAAAATCACTTTATCTTTTCCGGCAAACTCCGCGGCTATCAGTATATGCCCACCTTCAGGAGTAAATTTAATTGCATTTGATACCAGGTTCCTGATGAGGAAATCAAGATGGTCAGCATCACAGCTAACAATCAGACCTGGTTCAACGTTTGTTTCAATACTAATGGATTTACGTTCCGCAGCATCGCTCAGCAGTGAGACATTCCTTTCAATAGTCCTCATTGGATTAAACTCAGTACTGTTGATCATAATACCTTTAAGTTGCAATTGTCCCCAGCGTAAAAGCAGGTTTAACGTTTCCATAGAAGCATTACACTGCAGGGCCAGTTTAGCGAGCATCACTTTCTTTTCTTCTTCCGTCAGCCAGTCGCGGTCTATCAGGCCAAGCAGGTTAATAACCGAAGCCAGCGGCCCGCGAAGATCGTGGGCCAAAATAGAAAATAGTTTATCCTTAACGTTATTGGATTCAGTAAGGGCTGCATTTGAACCATTGAGCAACAGGTTCAAGTTTCTGATTTTATAAAAATAGAATGCCAGGGTAAAGAGGAGCAGTACGCTGCCGCCGGTGATCCATATCATAATCCGCTGTTCAAGTGCCTGCTTGCCATTGATAAAACTCAATTGCTCAATCTTCGCCTGCGACTTGTTCAGTTGATATTCTGCCTGGAGATTTGCAATTTTAAGTGAAATTGCCTTGAAATAAAAGCTGTCCGCAATACTGTATTGCTGGGATTTAAAAAGATAAGCATCTTTGTAATTATGCATTTCTACGTTGAGTTCTGCAATCTTTTCCAGTGCGTCAAGCGTCTGTTTATTAGCTTTCCTGCTTTTCCCCAGGGCCAGTGCCTCCTGCAGGTATCCTAATGAGATCTTTGGATCAAGATGATGATAACTTTCGGCCAGTGCCATCAGGCTGATAAATTCGCGGATCGTATTTGATATTTTCCGTGATTTAGCTAATGCGCCTTTTTGAAGTTCGATGGCTTTTTGTATCTGCCCCGATTTTGCATATACCTGCGCAAGGCCATTGATTAAAGAAATATTCAGCCCCATCATCTCCGGATAATCGCTCAGGCCGATTCCTTTCTCCAGGTAAAATTTGGCTCGTTCAAAATCACCAAGTTCCCTGTAAGCCCTGCCAAAGTTACTGTATGTATTTAATTTCAGGTTGGAAAAGGGAAGCCCCTCCCCTATTTTTTCCGCTTTTTTATAGTAAGATATGGCTTTCAGGTAATTTCCCTGGTTGGCATATACCTCTCCGAGAGTAATATAGGATTCCATTATTCCACTCTTGTCATGGTTCATTTCACTAACCTTCAGTGCCTGCAAAAAATAAGAAATCGCATTGGCAGAATGTCCGTCCCTGTTTTCTATAACACCAAGTCTTATATTCTCTTTTACTATACCTTTCTTGTTGTCAAGGCGCTTGTAGATTTCAAGTGCTTCCAGGTATTTTTGCCTTGATGACTCAGCCCTGCCCGCATTATCATCAATCATCCCCATCTGGTTGAGCATCCGGGCGATACCCTCTTCGTCACCGCTTCGTTGCGCCAGTTCCAGGCCTTTTTTAGCAAAGTAACTTGCAGAGTCTGGCTTGTCATAACGGTAATGAATAATCAACTTTTCGTAGGCAGGAATATCAGGCTGAGGCGTAATACCCTGCTTTGGTTTTTGCAGTCCAAAGACAGAAGTAAGGCTGAATACCAGGAAAAGAGAAACTAACGTACGGTAAAAAGGCATATAAATGGTATGTACAGCTGGATTGGTCAGCAGCCAAAGGTAATGGTTTAGCTGCAATTATAACCAAAAAAGCCGGGAAATTACCCCGGCTTTACTATACCTTTTATATAATTACACGCTAATGGACAGAACAGTTAAGCTTCCGCCATCGTTGCATAGAAATCCCTTATCCTTGCAAATGCAGGATGTACAGAAACAACGTTTCCAAATACCAATAGTGCAGGCGAAGAAATTTTGTGGTCTTCAATCAGTTCGGCAATAGTATCTACTACACCAACAATAATATTTTCTTGCTGTGAAGAGCCATTTTCTATCACGGCAACTGGTAATCTTTCCTTACCTTCTTCTATGAAGATTGCGGCAATTTCACGGATATGTTCAATTCCCATCAATACGACCACAGTTGCATTTGATTTAGCTGCACCTACCAGGTCTGGAGACACTTCACCTTTCGCATTTGTACCAGACAATACCCAAAAGCTTTCACTCAGGTTGCCATAAGTCATTGGTATTTTATGAAGTCCCGGTACACCAATCGCACTGGAAATACCTGGGATAATTTCCGTTTGTATACTGTAAGACTCTGCGAAATCAACTTCTTCAAACCCTCTTGCAAAAACAAAGGGGTCACCACTTTTTAAACGCACTACGTGTCCGAAATTCAACGCGTAGTCAATCATCAGTTTATTTACCGCATCCTGCGAGAACGCTTCGTCATCGGCGCGGCCTACAAATATCTTTATCGCATGTTCAGGTGCATGGTTGAGCAGTGCACCGTTCACCAATGCATCATATAATACTACATCGGCAGTGTTTAATGCTTTTACCCCCTTTAAACTAATCAAGTCAGGATCTCCGGGACCAGCCCCTACCAAAGTAATACGTGGTTCAAGGATGCTGCTTTTTGTTTTATTTAAAATCATAACCGCTATTTAAAGGTTTGTATAATCGTTCACGGAACAAATATAACAAAGTCTATTGGAATAGTAGTCTTTATTTTAAAATAATCTTTAGCTCAGCAATTCATCAGTGTTTTCACGTGCTATTACATCCGCAACGGATGTTCTTGAAAGCACCTGCAAAGTAGCATCCCTTACATCAATAAAAGTTTTTCTGATGCCGCATGTTTTTTCGTCGTGGCATTCATCACATTTGCGGTAGAATTTCAAACTTGCACAGGGCACCATGGCAATAGGGCCATCAGTAATCCGCAGGATGTCTGCCAGGTAAATATCAGCTGCATTTTTGTTAAGGCTGTATCCGCCGCCGGCACCTTTCTTACTATACAGATATCCTGCATTCCGTAAATCCAGTAGTATTTGTTCCAGGAATTTCCTGGGTATCATCTCCTGTTCTGCCAATCTTACAATTTGCATAGGAGGGTTTTCTACGTTTTTGCCTAAAGCCACCAGTGCTTTAATGGCATATTTTGTTTTCTTAGACAACATATTAACCACAAAGCTAAGAAAAGATTTAGGTAATGATAAATGCTAATGATTTACTTGTCAATACTTCCCGGTAATAAATCAATTAATTTACCTTGTAAACAGAAAACCCTCCATCTGCCTCAGTGTTTTATTGCTTGATAAACTCTTCGTAGTAATCGTCCGGTGCCTGCGAATCCAATGAATCTTCGTTTTTGATCGTCGCCACCAGAGCTACAAATTTCTTTTCCAGGCGTTCATATTCCGCCCTGTGCGCTTCGGTCTTATCCCCAAGCAAGGCATCGTTCTCTGTCAATGCCTGAATCTTAGATTGTAAATAAGAGTTATATGTATCTGCTGTTTTTTCTGCCAGTGTGTTTAAAATCTCTTTATAAGTCATAGTTTAAATAATTAGGTACGATACTTCTATAACCATAAGCTGGCCATTTTGTTCTGAAATGCTCCTGTAACGGGCATTCTGTGGAGAAAGTCGGCACATCAATTTGGAGGCAGAAAACATAACACTCTGACTGTAAGATTATTAATAAAAACCGGCACGCTGGCACCATTTTGAAACCTAGTGATATAGAATTAACATTAAAAATTACATTAAACAGAACACTATGAAAAATTTCATTTTATCAGCAGCAATTTTAGCATTCGCAGGCGTATCAACAGTTAAAGCAAATGAAATCAACACTCCTATAACTACCACAATACAGCAAGACAGCTCATCAAAAGTTCCGGTTAAACTGGAAGAATTACCTGAGCCTGTTAAAACCACCATTAAAGCCGATGCCTATAAAGAGTGGCAACCAACTACTGCGTTTTTAATTACCAATGCTGATAAAAGCACCTTCTACCAGATTAATGTGAAAAAAGGATCAGAAGTTGCCTTTTTAAAAGTGAGTAAAGAGGGTTCAGTGATCCAATAAATCGATAAAACGTCAAAATATAACGATATAAAAGCCGGAAGTCATCCGGCTTTTGTATTTTTGCCAATATCCCAATCAGATACCTATGGCGAAAATACTTATTATTGAAGATGATCTAACTTTCTCACAGCTGTTAGAGGGCTTTCTTAAAAAGCATGGCCATCAACCATTTGTAGTACATAACGTAAAAAATTCTTATAAAATCCTTACCCAGGATGCATTTGACCTGCTATTGGTAGACTACCGTTTACCCGATGGTACAGGTCTTGATGTGCTTTCCCATATACGCGAAAAGGACTTCAACTACCCGGTTGTCATCATGACCAGTTTCAATGATGTACGTACTGCAGTACGTTCCATACAGCTTGGTGCAATAGATTATATTACCAAACCCGTCAATCCTGACGAGTTATTGATGATTATAGGCACCGCGCTAGAAAAAAAAACTGTCAAAGTACAGCCGGTTGCCATTGAACACGAAGATTTTATTAAAGGTAAAAGTACAGTAGCAGATAAGCTGTATGCACATATAGACTTGGTAGCACCGACAGACATGTCTGTCATTATACAAGGCGAAAGCGGAACGGGTAAAGAATATGCCGCAAGGACTTTACACGCCCAAAGTAAGCGCAGCACCAAGCCCTTTGTGGCAATCGACTGTGGTGCACTTTCCAAAGACCTTGCAGCGAGTGAACTTTTCGGCCATGTTAAAGGTGCCTTTACTGGTGCTGTAAATGACAAAAAAGGACAGTTTGAATCAGCCGAAGGTGGCACACTATTCTTAGATGAAGTGGGCAACTTAAGTTACGAGGTACAGGTAAAACTTTTAAGGGCATTACAGGAGCGTGTTATCCAGCCAGTTGGCAGCACCAAGAAAATTGCTGTAAACGTACGTATAATTACCGCTACCAATGACGATCTGTTAACCAGCATCCACAACGGCGAGTTCAGGGAAGATCTTTACCACCGTTTAAACGAATTTAAGATCCTGCTGCCTGCGCTGCGCGACAGGGGCAGTGACCTGGAACTTTTTATAGATCATTTTATCAAACAGTCCAACGTAGAGCTCGACAGGAATGTACAGAAACTTTCTGCACCGGTCAAGGATTTGCTATTACATTACGACTGGCCTGGAAACCTTCGTGAACTTAAAAATGTGATCAAAAGGATGGTTTTGCTTACCCCAACCGATACCGCTGGACTGGAAGCATTGCCGGATGAAATGATCCTGTCTATTAAGCAAAGCCCCAAACCCGGGGGATCCGACCTCAAGGCGATCAACGAAAGCAATGAAAAAACCCTGATCATTGAAACACTCATCAAGGTGAAATACAACAAATCGAAAGCGGCTAAACTATTGAATATCGACAGAAAAACACTCTACAGCAAGATGGAGCGTTATGAAATTGAATAAGGTCAACTCATTTTTATATCCACGAGCTGCATCAATAGACCAAGTTTGTTGATCAGTGCGTTGATCTTTTCTTTATGGATCAGGCTTAGGCGATCAGCCCCTGCAAGTTCAATTTCCATTAACCTGAATTCTGAAGCAAGTTGTCCTGAACCCATCTGGGCAGTCCTGCCCGCTATCCGGTGCACAATCAGCCTTGCTGTTTCAAGGTCATTCAGATCCATACTTTTTTCCAGTTCCTCCATATCGTTTTGACAATCTTCCTTAAAACGGTTAAGCAGATTGAACAGCATTTCCTCATCCCCAAAGGTCATTTTCTCCACCATAGAGGTATCCAGTGCTATCCCCTCGAACTCATTAAACGTCTCACCCGCAACCGCTGTTTCTACCTCAAAGACTGAATCTTCTTCAAAGATTGATTCTTCTTTCACAGGGGCTGATACTTCTTTTACAGGAACCGCTATCGATGCTGCCGGGGCTTCTGTTTCCGCTGCAGGTGCAACAGCAGCCTCAGGCTCCTGGTCGGTACTATCAAAAATAGACAGCAGGTCATTTTCCCTGAAAGGTTTCATAATCAGGCCATCAAAGCCCTGCCCAAGTACTGCTTCCAATTCTTCGGGAAGTACCTGCGCAGTCATTGCAAATATTTTAACTTTGTCAGAAACCCGTTCCCGCATTAAATGGCAAAGTTCTGTACCTGAAATCTCAGGCATACGCATGTCCATTAACATATATTTTACTTCAGGATCCCATTCCGCTTCCAATACCGCCGCCGGCGAATTGAAACAAGTATGTGGAATGCCCCGCTTACTAAAAATAATCTCACAGAGATCAAGGATCAGCTGATCATCATCCACTATCCATACTTTATCTTTTGTATTGATTACCGGGGTAGCGGCTGCCGGAAGTAATTTTACATCCTGCTCATCTGCCAGTCCAAAAGTAAGATATACGGTAAACGAGCTTCCTACGCCCGACTTACTTTTCACATAAATCCGACCATCCTGATTTTCCACGAGCGATTTGATGATAGTAAGCCCTAAACCCGCCCCAGCTTTATTGATTATTTCCTTATCGGCCGAATCAATCTGTTCAAATTCATTAAAAATCCTATTGCTTTCCTCCTCTGTAAAACCAATCCCCGTATCTTTAACAATAAAAGTAAAATGCAGTTTATCAAGCCGCCGTTTGTAAAATACCATTAAGGTAACCTCGCCTTTTTGGGTAAATTTAATAGCATTGTTTAAGAGGTTATATAGGATTTGTTTCAGCCGGAAGGCATCTCCTTCTATAAACTCCATTTCCTGCAGCTCTATAGCCGTACGCATCAGCAGGTGTTTTTGCTCCGCCTGAGGTTTCATTACCGATACCACTTCATCAAGAAGCTCACGGATATTAAATGGCTTGTGTTGAAAAGTGAACTTCCCCGAAATGATCCTGTTGTAATCCAGTATTTCATTCACAATTTGCAGCAGGTGCTCAGAAGAATGATAAATCGCTTCAATATCTTTCTGCTGCGGCCGTTCCTGGTTCCTGATAATTTCCGCATACCCAATAATAGACTGAAGTGGGGTCCTGATTTCATGGCTCATGTTAGATAAAAAGCGCTGTTTAGCCATACCGTGGTATTCTGCTTCGTCCCTAGCCGCCTCAACCTCTTTCCGATAAAGGTTACTTCTGGCAATATCTGCCAGAATGAGGTACAACAGGATCACAGTCAGGATAAAAAAGCCGATCATGATAAAACTAATACGGGTAATACCGGTATTTACTACTGACTTTGCACGGATGCCGTTTTGCTCAATCTGTGCAACCACCTCACTTTCCACCTTTCTTAAAATATCAAGCATCTGGCGCGTCAGCGCTTCGTTTGCACTGGCCAGCACAGCCTCCCGGTCAAGAAAACGGGCGCTTTTCAGTCGTTGTTCCTTGGCAATGCTGCGCAGGGACTGCTCCAGGCCTTTCGCAATAATGGTTTCCCCCGACAGGGAAATAGTATCCCGTTTTATTTTTTCTTCATTGGTAACCTGGTAAGATTTATTTTGCTGCAGTTCTTCCGCTTTCTTCCCAAATAAGCGGCTAAAAAAGCCCTTCTTCTTGGCCTCATCTACCGGCAGAATAGTCACCGTAGATATTTTCTTCTCGGTTGTGACTACAGTACTGTCCTGCTGCTGGGGTGGTTTGTTCACCAGCTCGTTCAGCTTTTGCACTTCTTGTGTAAAAGATTCGTTATTTACCAGTCCTTCACGGACTTTCAGGTAATTCACAAACTGTTTATCCCTGGCAATCAACAACTTTTCTATAGATTTTATCCTGTTTAACTGAACGGGGTCATTGCCGTACATCCCTCCAAGTGAATCTAGCAGCAGCCGCAACTGCCTCGAATCTTTAAAAAATTTACTGTATTTACCCGGCGAATTGAAGGCAGAGCTCCGTTGTTGCTGATCAAGCCCTGCAACCTTACGCGATACCTGATTCACCAGGCGCAGCTTGGCATTTGGTGTAGAAATAGTATCTACCGTATCCAGCATTTCATTAAAGGCCACCTTACTTACGCCCCAGGCCAAAAAAAGCGCAAAAAACGCAAGTACAAACCCGGTAATGATTTTGCTTTTGGTAGCGCTCAGAAAACTTTTTTGGGAGACCTTCTTCATCAGAAATGTTTTAAGTAGCTTGTTAAATAGGATAGAACTCAGGGCAGTTAGCCGCTACAACTAATATACTGCAAATATAACAATGATCTGCCATGATTGTGTGCCCGGGTTAGCGCAATATCAGTATTCGTGTTATATTTGAATGTTATGATGAAACCACAATTCCTCATTGCTGCGCCTCACAGCGGAGCTGGTAAAACCACAGTTACGCTTGGAATCATCAGGGCATTAACCAACCGGGGATTCAGGGTGCAAGCCTACAAATGCGGGCCAGATTATCTCGACCCTAAATTACATACCCTTGCCGCAGCAACAGAAAGTATAAACCTTGACCGCTTTATGATGGATGATGACCATATCAAGGGGCAGTATAGCTCCTATGGTACGTCATCTGATGTTTTGGTAACCGAGGGCGTGATGGGACTTTTTGACGGCGCAGTTAAGATGGAAGGCAGCAGTGCCGATCTTGCCCGTCTGCTGCATATTCCAATAATACTGGTTATCAATGCCAAAGCGATGGCTTACTCTGCAGCTGCACTTTTATTGGGGTTCAAAATGTTATGTCCGGAATTGCGCATTGCAGGGGTCATATTCAACTTTGTGGCCCACGAATCGCATTATCAAATATTGAAAGCGGCTGCAGAAGATGTTGGCATTGCCCCTTTGGGCTATTTACCAAACCATCCACCAATTCAGATCCCTTCCAGGCACCTTGGTTTAAAAACAGGTCTGGAGATTAATCCCGAAGAGGTGATAGATCAGGCCGCAGCACATATTAGCAAACATATTGATCTGGATGCACTCATGCGCATCACTACTGCTCCGTTGCAGGTCTCCGTAAAACCGGAAAATGCCACTGCGCAGACCCCAAAAAAGATTCTGATCGCTAGAGACGAGGCTTTCAGTTTCACTTATGCAGAAAACATATCCGCATTATTGTCACTTGGTGAAATCAGCTTTTTTAGTCCTTTAACAACTACGAAATTGCCAGATGCCGACCTGATTTATTTCCCCGGCGGTTACCCCGAGCTTCACCTGAAAGTTTTATCCGGTAATACACCACTGATCCGGCAGTTACAAACATACCATCAAAAAGGTGGTAAAATACTAGCAGAGTGTGGCGGAATGATGTACCTGGGAAATGAAATAGTTGACGCCGAAGGCAAAGCGTTTCCTATGCTGGGCATTTTAGACATTAGTACCGGGATGCAGCAAAAGAAATTATCACTGGGTTATAAACGTTTAAATATTGAAGGTATTGAACTGAGGGGGCATGAATTTCATTACTCTCAGTTTCAAGGTTCCCCTGCAGGCCATCCAGATGTAAAGGTATGGAACGCAAGGGATGAAGCATTGAACTTACCGGTCTTTAAAACCAAAAACATTCTTGCCAGTTATTTCCACTTCTATTTTGGGAATAATATTGAGGCTGTCTGCAAGCTTTTATTTGATTAAACCGATGCCCCGCGGTTACTTACAGCGGCACTTTCAAAACTTGCCATATCCCTTAAAAAATTAACGGCGCTTGCAACCAGCGGAAATGCCAGCGCGCAGCCTGTACCCTCACCCAAACGCAGGTTGAGCTGTAAGAGTGGTTTTGCATTCAGCTTTTCCAGCAATAAACGGTGCCCTTGCTCGTCAGACTGGTGGCAGAATATCGCGTTTTTAACAACATCCTGATCCATCTGCATTGCACACAGATAGGCTACTGTACAAATAAAGCCATCAATCAGGATCAACATGTTTCTCCTTTTAGCTTCCACGATTGCACCGGTAATCTGCAGGATTTCAAATCCGCCAAAATGGGCCATCAGTTGTTTAATTTCCCTGTTACCTTTATATGCTGATAAGGCCAGTTGCAAAATTTCCTGTTTTTTCAGCAATTGTTCTTGATTTACCCCTGTGCCCTTTCCAATGCAATCTATCAGCGGTATATTGCAAATCGAACTCATCAGCACCGAGGCACTTGAAGTATTGCCTATGCCCATTTCGCCAAAACCGATGATATTACAACCCTGTTCAGCTATACCGGCCACAACCTCTGCACCTTTTGCCAGGCAAAGTTCCATTTCGTCAGCTGACATAGCCGCAGCATGTAAAAAGGACTGCGTGCCGCGCGCCACCCTGCTATCAATTATACCTGCATTTGGCGGAAAATCATAATTTACCCCTGCATCCGCAATTTTAAGGGTAATCCCGTGCTGCCTGCAAAAAACATTAATAGCAGCACCGCCTTCCAAAAAATTGCTGACCATCTGACGGGTTACTTCCTGCGGGTATGCACTCACCCCATGTTGGGCTATACCATGATCGGCAGCAAAAACAACCAGGTGGGGCAACCTTAATTCAGGTTTAAGCGTACCTAATACTTTTCCAATCTGTAAGGCCAGCTCCTCCAGCATCCCTAAAGAGCCGAGGGGTTTGGTTTTACCGTCAATACAAGCTTTCAATTGCATTGCAATATCTTCAGTATTAGGAACTGAAGCGCATCTTTCTACGACATCATTCTCCTTCAACACCGGTTTTACCAGGGTATCAATTTCCGTAACTACCGGTTTTTCAGATTTGGTTTTCCAGCCCATCTGCTGCAGCATAGGCTGCTGGTTATAATCGGTTGCCGGTTTGCCCACGCAAAAGTAGCCCAGCGCTTCAATTTCAGGCGGAATATTCAGGATTTTCTTAAACTGATGGTAGTTTAAAATAGAAACCCACCCCATAGAATAACCTTGTTCAGTTAACGAGAGCCAGATATTTTGTACAGCGCATACTGCGCTGGCTTTCAGGGTTTCATTGCTGGCAATGGTGCCGATGGTAAATTTATTCAGGACAGATCTGTCATAACAAACTACCAGGCCAATTGGGGCATCGGTAATTGCTTCTAGTTTTAATGCCTGATAATCCGCTTTCTGCTGCTCGCTTTCAATCAGCTCGTAGGCCTTATGGTTGTATTGGTTAAACAAAGTCTTCACTTCCCGCTTAATTTCCGCAGCACGGATTACAAAATAACGTGTAGCATCTGTCAAGCCCACTGAAGGCGCCAGGTGCCCTGCGCGCAATGCCCTTTCCAGAACTTCGTCAGGAACCAGGTCGGCAGTAAAATGCCGGGTGTCACGTCTCATTTTCAACAGGTCTTCTAACATCGTTTATCTTTTTAAATCCTTGGATTTCCGGGATCAATCTGGCTCTCTCTACTATTGCTACTTTAACTGTTTATAATAAAGCAGCTGGTACCCCGGTAATAATTCCGGATGCAGTATTTTTATCAGGTCAGACAAAACAAGCTGAGGGTTTACGGCACCAGACTCCCAATAATCATTTGCACCAACATCATTCGTCTTTTTGTTATGGTTATACAAATTACCATTTTTAAATGGTTTAAAATCAGCAAACCTGTTGTCTTTTCCTTCAACTTCCTGCCGGCTATCTACATAACCAATGTTTAACCAGAAATCCGCCTTCAGTGCTTGCGGTGCCACTACTTCAAAAGACAGCGGCAGGCTGCCTATTCCCTTTATGTCTGCCCATTTAGAGGTTGCACCGGCGTCCTGCAAAAAATGGGTAAGATAACTATTCCCTTCTGGTACATACCAGGTGCCTTTTATTGGCATTCCGGTTATTACATGCGGCTTATTGGTGGCCTGCGCTGCCAATTTCACCATGCTGTTGTATTCCGACTCTACTTTATCAAATTTTTTATTTACCAATTCCTCTTTATCAACCAGGGCACCCATCAGTTTCACCCATTCTGCACGTCCAAGCGGGGTGCTTTCCAGAAACTCAGAATTTCGCATTACCGGGATGCCTGCATCGGTCAGCACTTTATAGTTATTGGCTTTCGCGTTCATATACCCTACGGCCATCACCACATCCGGATGCATGGTCAGGATCTGTTCTATATTCCAGTTGCCTTCTGCACCTATTTCTTTTATTTTACCCTCCCTGATGTATTTTCTCACAGTTGGAGCACTTGCATATTTCAGGCTGCCCAAACCAGTTAAAACTGCATCGGCTTCCGCAAAGTCAACTAAGGCCACATGCAAAGAAGACATACCGATTATTGATTTCACGGGTGTTTCGATAATATGGGCATCAGGAAAGCCATCAGGAATGGCCCCTCCGCGTTTGATCAGCAGGTATTGAACGGTATCCGTTGCATTAGCTGTGCGGGTAAAAATATTCACCTGCTTAAAGTTTTTGTAATAGGTGATGGTAAAACCTTTCGCATGCCTGATATCTGCTGTACCCAAAGGTTTTTCTTTGATGATATTGCCCGATGCATTGCGGCCCTTGTATAGTTCCTGCTGACAAGAAACTGCCAGCACAACCAGCAGGCAGCAAAAAGCTGAAGTTAAATTACGGCTTAAAGTCATTATAAAATCCGGTTGATAAGGGGTGTAAGTTTTTCTTCAGAAATATCATTCAGGGAAAGATACTCCGCACCCATTGCCGTAGCCAGTTCTTCGGCACGGTTTAAATTCAAAAAGTTGGTATCCGTATTTAATACGAGGGATTGTATTGCAGCTTGTCTGAATTGAGCGGCCAGTTCGAGTGTTTGGGCCCAGGGATCGCCTTCCGCTGAAAGCGCTACGTTTGCCTTCCCATCCGTGAGAAAAACCACTACAGGATGGTATCCGCTCTTTTTGTCATACCTGTTCAACAATGTAATCGCCGTCTGCAATGCATGTGGCAAAGGCGTCCTTCCGCCTGTAGGCAGGTTCTTCATCGCTTCCTCTGCCTGGGCAACACTTTGCGTGGGACTGAGCAGCACTTCTGCGGCAATTCCCCTGAAAGCAATTACACCCACCGTATCCCTTTTCTGGTAAGCATCAGTAAGCAGGTGCAGTACCGTCCCTTTTACAGCTTCCATTCTTCTGTTAGCGGCCATTGAGCCAGAAGCATCCACCAAAAACAAAATCAGGTTACTTGTTTTTCCCAGACGCTTTTTCTGTTGCAGGTCGGCCATGGTAATTTTTATATCTTCCGGATTACGGAAAACTGCATGGATGACCGTGGCGTCAACAGCGATGTCAGCGGTACCTTTTGCAGGTTCCGGATGCAGGTACAACCCCTTTTTCATATCCGGGGCAGTGCCCTGCTTTCCTGATATTGGCATAACCACCGGTTTATTCAGCCCGGCAATCGCAGGTATAAGCACAGGCTTACCTGCCGCAAAAATCTGCTCAGCCATATCCTGCTGGGGCCCTGGTACGTTGCCAGGCTGTGCATTCCCATTATGATTTAGTCCCGGGGCAACATCATCCGGTTTTGTCTGAGGGGCAGGTTTTTCCTGAGGGGCTGGATTTTGAGGCGCTTTCTCTTGCCCGGTTGACGAAGCCGCATTCTGCATCAGTTCATCCAGCGTATCCTCATCAGCCGGCTTATTGTCATCAGGTTTCGGCGACGACCATGCATTTTTTTTACTCCGGTGCCCCAGCGCAAATTCTGCTGCTTCCCGTATGTCTTCAGCAGTTACCTCTCTGCGCTGACCCAGCGCAGCAATAGCAATTGCCGTTTTGTACATCACAATATCTGCCCGCAGGCTTCTTACCTGTACTCCTGTAGTCATCTGACTTATAAGCGTAAGCAGATCATCATGCAGGTACACATCAGGAAGCAGTTCTTTGGCTTGCTGTAACTGGTACCGCAGGTCCTGCTGGTTAATTTCCCATTGCGCAGCAAATACTTCAGGATCCTTTTCAAACGCAATTCTACGACGCACCACTTCCGTTCTTTCCATTATATCATCCTGCGCTTCCACGCTAATCATCAGTCCAAACCTGTCCAAAAATTGCGGCCGCAGCTGTCCCTCTTCAGGATTCATGGTACCAATTAATGTAAACTGTGAGGGATGGCCAAGGGATAATCCTTCCCGTTCTATCACGTTTTTACCCATTGCCGCTACGTCCAGCAATACATCTACCAGGTGGTCTGGCAGCAGGTTCACTTCATCAATGTAGAGTATTCCGCGGTGTACCGAGGCCAGTAAACCCGGCTGGAATTTTTTCTTTTTCTCTACCAGTACCGCTTCCAGATCAAGGCTGCCTAATATCCTTTCTTCCGTGGCGCCCAGCGGTAAATTCACAAAAGGCACACTTACCCTTTCCAACTCTCTTTCCGCTTGCCGGCATACTTCACAGATTACTGCGGGTTTCTGCAAATCGCAATTGAAAAGGCAGTTCTTCACCTTATCCAATGGTGGCACCACTGCAGCAAGCGCACGTGCCGCAGTACTTTTTGCAGTGCCTTTATCACCCTGTATCAGTAATCCGCCTATTCCAGGATGGATGGCACACAATAACAATGCTTTTTTAAGCTTGTATTGCCCTACAATTGCGGTAAATGGATAATTCATATTAATAAATTTTTATAAAAACATCCTGCATCAGGATACTTCATTACGTTCTTCTAATAGAGCCTCACTGTCCATGTAGAGCTGTTTCAGCGCTTCCAGTGTATCGGCTGGCGCATTCCACAGATCGCGTTGCGCGGCTTCCAGCAACCTTTCCGTAATTGCATGTAAGGCCCAGGGGTTACTTTCTGCAAAAAACTCCTGCATGGCAGGGTCCAGCGCATAATTTTCAGCCAGTTGCTGGTACATCCAGTCGTCTACAACGTTTGCCGTTGCGTCATAACCAAATATATAATCGACCGTAGTGGTCAGCTCCAGCCCGCCTTTATACCCATGCTTTTTAATGCTTTCCAGCCATTTTGGATTTACCACCCGCGAGCGGAATACCCGCAGCACTTCCTCTTTCAAATCCCTTACCGTGGCCCTGTCGGGGTTTTGCGTATCCCCAAAATAACTTCGTGGTTGTTTACCTGTCAGGCTCCTGATAGAGGCAATCATGCCACCATGAAACTGCAGGTAATCATCACTGTCAAAAATATCGTGTTCACGGTTGTCCTGATTGTGCAGCGCCACCTCTACCGTGGCCAACCGTTTTTTAAACTCATTTCTTGCGTCAACGCCGTTAACGCTTTTACCGTAGGCATAACCTCCCCAATTGATATATGTAGAGGCAAAATCCGCATCAGAGCGCCAGTTTTTCTCCTGGATCAGTTCCAGGATACCTGCACCATAACTTCCCGGAGGGGAGCCAAATATACGGTAAGCCGCTTTTTCTTCTGCTTCTTCCAGCGAGATATCTTCCGTTTTTAATGCTTCCAAATCCTTCAGGTAATGTTTGCGCACAAAATTATCGGCCTCAGGTTCTTCCGCCGCGATGGTCATTTGCACTGCCTCATCAATCAGATCAATCAGGTGCGGAAAAGCATCGCGGAAAAATCCGCTGATACGGGTAGTCACGTCAATTCTGGGCCTGCCCAGGTCAGTCAAATCAATCAGCTCCAGTCCTACAACCCTTCTGCTTTCAGCCTGCCATACCGGTTTTACCCCCATTAGTGCCAGTATTTCTGCAACATCATCGCCCTGCGTGCGCATGGCGCTTGTTCCCCAGATGCTGATCGCCACACTTTCCGGGTAAAAACCCTTCTCTTTCAAATGACGGTCCAGCACTTCCTTTGCCAGCTGCTGACCAACCTGCCAGGCTGCCTGCGAAGGCAATGCTCGGGGATCAACGCTGTAAAAATTACGTCCTGTAGGTAAAATATGCGCCATGCCACGGGTTGGTGCCCCGCTTGGCCCTGCAGGAATGTACCCCCCAGACAAGCCATGTAAAAGGTTACTGATTTCATCATACGTTTGCGCCAAATTTGGCAATAACGATACACATATGTACACCAGCACATCAGTTATTCCTGCACTTACGGGACTTGCCGCACCAAATGTTTCAGCATAAACCCGCTGTACAGCCTTTTGCTCAAAGTGATATTTATGCAGTAGCTGCAACAGGTGCTTACCCAGTTCATCAATAATTTCCAGTGCATCAGCAGCCGTTACCACCGGCCGGCCTGCCAGTTGTATAAAATTCTCGGGCACCTGCATTAAGCGCTGCCCTTTGTTGTCTAAAAGAATATTCAGGTTAAACCCAAAAAGCACCGCAATTTCTGCCGGAAGCGAAGGTATCCCAATATTTGAAAGGCGTGTGAGTGATTGCAGCATATCAATCAAAGCCGTTTCTGTGGGTGCCTGGCCCAGCGTGTGCAGGCCATTGCGGATCTGCGCGGCGCCCAGTTCGCAGAGGTAACCGTCAATATCCTCAATCAGGTGGGCAATATCCTTCCCATCCATTTCAGTAATACTTACCGGCACACCGTCAGGCGTCATTTCATCATCCCATTCATGTGTATGGTCGCCATGGTCGCGTTTCAGCATGGCCCCCAAATCTTTGTCCAGGTTGGTCTGTTTAATCAGGTTCCATATCTGGTGCTGCAACAGGGGCAGCTTAGAAGGATCAAGTGTTTCCACCTGATAATATTCATCCACCAGTTGCGTAAGCAGTGCCAGTTCACCATAGCTGTCGGCCGATGTCATGGCCGGCGTTAGGTGGTCCACCACTACCGCATGGGCACGGCGTTTCGCTTGTGATCCTTCTCCCGGATCGTTGATAATAAAAGGATAAAAAAGCGGCAGTTCTGCCAGGAAAGCATCAGGAAAGCAATTTTCAGAAAGCCCTATACTTTTTCCGGGCAGCCATTCCAACGTACCGTGTTTACCTACGTGCACAATAGCGTCAGCCCCCCAATCGTTACGGAGCCATTTGTAAAAAGCATGGTAATGATGCGTAGGCGCCAGGTCGGGCTGATGATAAATTGCATCAGGATCCATTCCATAACCCCGTGGCGGCTGCAAGGCAACCAACGCATTACCAAATTCAATACCCGCAAAAGCAATATGCCCGTTGTATACATATGATTTTCCCGGTGCGGGGCCCCATTGTTTCTCCATTTTTTGCTGCAGTTCAGCAGGCAGGTCATTAAACCATAACTGATACTGGGCAAATGGCACCTGCCCTATTGCACTGTCCAGCTGTTGTGCCGTCAGGTAAGTTTCATCATAAGAACACCTGTTAATCAGTTCATGGATCAGCGCTGTTCCCGAAACCGGCAGTTCGCCTATAGTATAATCTTCCGCCTGCATGGCCTTCAGCATTGCCATTAGAGATTCAGGCGCATCAAGCCCTACTGCGTTGCCAATCTGCGAGGCCTTGGTACTTGAATTTGTAAAAATAAAAGCTATTTTTTTTGTGCGGTTGGGCAGATGGCGCAGCCGCGAAAAGCGGAGTGCCAGTGCAGCAACACGTGTTATACGGTCCTCAACTGGTTCATATCCATTTGCGTCCTTTCCTTTTTCCTTAAAAGAGACCGGCACTGTAATGATACGACCGTCAAATTCAGGGATGGCCACATTCATGGCCGTATCCAATGGGTTTAACCCGCGACTGGATGACTCCCATGATCCGCGTCCCATTCCACTGGTAATTGCCTGCAAAACAGGCACGTCAAACTTAACCAATATATTTTCAGCCGAAGCTGTAGAGTTATTGTCCTGCATGGCAAAAGAAACCGTATTGATCAATACATCAATCAACACCCGTCCATCAAGCCTGAAAAACTGAAAAGCTTCCGGCCAGCCTGAAACTGCATTTGTTGCTTTTAACGAAGCTGTAAATACAGGCAGCACGTTCAGGTTCATATCTTCAAGCACCCTGATCATTGCATCCACAAAAGCCGTATTTCCGCTGATATAATGAGCGCGGTAAAAGGTAATCCCTATGGTTGGCCATGAGCTGTTGCTACGTTTAAACCAATCCGCCATTACCGCGTTTTCCGGCAGTTCAGGATGATAAATACCATGTTGTGGCAGGATAAGTGGAGCTTCAAATCCAAAGCCTGTCATCAGCAGCCTGTCAGATAGGTAATGCAGCAGTCCTACCATATTGGTATGCCCACCCGCATCCAGATAATCCAAAGTTTCCTGCAAGATATCTGGCGGGACGGTAGAAGCAGCCGCATATTCCGGATTAAAATCGCTGGTACCGCTCACAATAATCAGGTGTTGCCCTTGTTTGTGTACCCTGCTTACCAGTTCGCTGAAACCAGGGATTGTACTTGGGCGGCCAAGTATCCTGAGGATAATAATTTTAGCGCCCGCAATTTCCCTGTCCAGCAATTGCGCCATATGTGCTTCGCTTTTTACCGCAAGGAGGTTAATGCCCAGTGTTTGCGGAAAATCATCCGGCAGGAATTGCAACGCGCGGTGCAGTGTAAGCAAATCTGTATCTGCGTGAGAAAGGAAAACTATTCCTTCCTTCGCCTGGTCTGCCGGGCCCGCCATTGAAGGCACTTCCGTTCCTTTCCAGGTATAAAACTGAAACACATATTCTGTAAGTTCTGCCGGCGGCACCTGATAGCCGTCTGCAGCAACCATGCTGTCTATATAATCAAATATGGCCTTGACCTGCCAGTCGCTGTTGATAGAGTGAAACCATACCGAATGCCCGTCAAAAAGCAAGGTGACCACATTGGCCAATGTACAGGGTCCTAAGCAACCACCTTTAGTCATGTGTACCACATTTCTCAGCTTACGTCTCAGCCATTCGCTTTTGTACAAATCTACGGGCACTGCACTAAAGCCGCGGTCTGTTCTACCGCAGCAGCAGGCATTGTAACAATAAGATAAATGACCTCTTCTCTGCACCAGATTAATGGCTTTCCCGTCTGCCCTGGTAACGCGCTGCCGTTTGATTTCACCCATTGTTCTATTTATTGAAATTCCATTTAGCTTCGGTCAAAAGTATCAAGATTTCTTTATTAATGCCCGTTTACCACTTCATTTCTCTGTATAATTAACGTAGGATTCCAATTATTTTTACTTGAGGTATAAATGCTTCACGACAGGATCAGCGTGATTCATAATTTCTAAATTGCCACCAAGATGATCTGCGTGACAAGCAGCCCTGCCCGCACATTGTTTACCATGATTTGTAGAATAAGGTTAGGCAGCTGTAATGCACGGCTTTGTATGGGTAATTTGGGGACCCAATAGTAAATATACGTTTTGGTCGAGGTACTGACCGTAGGGCTGCGGCGGGGACAAATATTAACGGCTAGTTGTTGGTTTACCTAAATTACTATTAATTTGACCTTATAAGTGAAACATCATCAACGTAACAAAATGCATGTGCTGCCCCATTTGCAAGGAAACCAATCTCAACCTTTCCCCCTTTGACCTGAACTTTCAAGGTAATGGATTGCCAGTCTGGGTTTTTCTTTTTGAATTGGTATCTGGTGATCTTTTTATCACTCTCCGCATACATTTCCAGCACGCTAAAACCTGTGCTGTTTTTGATTTTTGCTGACAGGGTATATATTCCGTCCTCCAGTTTCACAAAAGGTGATGACGAAATGGTTTGGCTAACTTTACGCTTAAATGGAAGTGTATCACTCATATTCAGACTTTTTTCACCAATGACCAGTTTCCTGTCATTTACAGAATTAAAATGATTTAAAACGGGTGAGGCGGAATCGCTAACTTCAATCTTATGGCCTGCGCTAACAGTGCTTGCCCATCCGGTCAGTTGTTCCTGTACGGGTTTAACCGGACTGGGGATTGCCCTGCGATCGGCTTCAAAACTACCGTTCTTCACATAATTATTATCATTACCAACAGCCCATGCTCCAGTTTCTTCATCAAGGTTCCAGGAGCTGAGCGAATTGAAATATGGCCATTTACCTTCAAATGAAAGGGGGAACCATTGATTATATCCTAACCCGTTACCGGCAAAGTTGGCCCATCTGTCGCCACAATAGACAACGGTTTCCTGACTGGTCCCTTTTACGGTATAGAAAAATCCTGTTTGTGTTACATGACCAAAATCATCGGCGGCACCGTTCATCACTGTCATTTCATTTGTAGGGGTATAGGGGCCGCGCACATCATCTGCTACTAAGTAATAAACCAACGATGCGTCCCAGCCGTAGAGGTTGGATGCTGCCATATAATACCGGCCCTTGTATTTAAACATGCAATTGCCTTCACGGCCTTCACCATGAAATACCTGCTTACAGTCTAACAAATTGACTTTACCGTCTTTAACCCCAATCTCAGAAACGTAGATCTTGTTCCGTCCCCTGCCATAAGAATAAATAAGGTAAGACTTTCCGTCATCA
>Ga0247816_10000032_pt1 | contig 73013 bp, 65 predicted proteins | sample UWRJL209509C1_FD_179930 | JGI IMG/M metagenome (GOLD analysis project Ga0247816, IMG submission 179930) | Plant litter microbial communities from Arlington Agricultural Research Station in Wisconsin, United States - UWRJ-L209-509C-1 | ecosystem: Environmental > Terrestrial > Plant litter >...
CCACCAGAGCCGATGGTACTGCGGTAACACGTGGGAGAGTAGGTCGGTGCCAAATCTTAAAGAAAGCCTTTCAGGAAACTGAGAGGCTTTTCTGGTATACACAGGTTTTTTTGTTTCTTTCGTACTTATTATGCTGGGGTTGTTTCATAGATTTTGCAATGTCTAAATGCATCTTTATGTGTACGTGCCAAAACAATTTGATATGTTTTATAGTTGTCAACACGGACAGGAGAAGCAGGTAATTATTTTTCGTCACATTTGCAATAATCGGCCTCAGTTGCCTATTTAAATGGATTCAAATGACAATATGAAATAATTTTGATTATCTTTGTCTTTAAACTAAACACACATATAATGAGTTTTTTTGCTGAAAAAAGAAGGGAAGTAATGCTTCATATTGAGCACTATATGCTAGAAATGATGGATACCTACCTGAAACCAATTGATACGAATTGGCAGCCTACTGATTTTCTGCCTGTTTCTACCAGCGAAACTTTCATGCAGGATATTAAATCTCTCCGTGAAAATGCAAACGACCTTTCTTATGATTTGGTTGCTGTATTAATCGGAGATACGATTACTGAAGAAGCGTTACCAACATATGAATCTTGGTTAGCCATGGTTGAGGGCGTAAGCCGTAGTGAAGAGGGTGGATGGATGAGGTGGAACCGTCACTGGACTGCCGAGGAAAACAGACATGGTGACCTGTTAAATAAATACCTTTATCTGTCTGGCCGCGTGGATATGAGACAAATGGAAATCTCTACGCAATATCTGATTGCTGATGGTTTTGATATTGGTACAGGACATGATCCTTACCGTAACTTTATTTACACCAGTTTCCAGGAATTGGCAACTAATATTTCGCACCGCCGGGTAGCCTCACTGGCTAAACGTGATGGGGATACTTTACTGTCAAGAATTTGTGGTGTAATTGCATCTGATGAGGCAAGACATGCGAAAGCCTACAAAGACTTTATGTCTAAAATATTTGAGGTGGATCCGAATGAGGCATTAATCGCTTTTGAGGACATGATGCGTAAAAAAATTGTAATGCCTGCGCATTTCTTAAGGGAAATGGGTATGAAAATGGGTCAAACCTTCGGCCACTTTACGGATGCAGCGCAACGTTTAGGCGTTTATACAGCAATTGATTACGTTGAAATTATGCAGCAGCTGACAGACGAGTGGAAACTGGAAAGCATGGTTGACCTGAACGAAGCTGGCGAAAAAGCCCGTGATTACATTATGGCTTTGCCAAACAGGTTATTGCGTGTTGCCGAGAGAATGAAAAATCCAACGATGGAATATAAGTTCAGCTGGATACACGCTTAAAATATCTCTTGCTATAGCATATTGCAGAAAGGAATAATCTAATGATTGTTCCTTTCTGCTTTTTCAACCTACCTGTTGAACGGTTTTTCATTGATGCATTTTACATATTTCTTCGGTATTGGCCCCCAACTTCATAAAGCGCTTTTGAGATTTGGCCCAAAGAACAGACTTTACAGGCTTCCATTAGTAGTTCAAAGATATTGTCGCCCTTGATGGCGCTGACCTGTAGTTCTCTCAATATCTTTTCTGTAACTCCTGCATTGCGTTTTTGAAATTCCTGTAGTGCATCTATTTGATATTGCTTTTCTTGCTCGGTGGCCCTGATTACTTCGCCCGGAAGGATGGTTGGAGATCCATTTTTGTTGAGGAAGGTGTTTACGCCTACAATTGGATATTCTCCGGAATGTTTGAGTGTTTCGTAATACAAGCTTTCTTCCTGGATTTTACCACGCTGATACATTGTCTCCATGGCACCTAATACGCCTCCACGATCGTTGATACGTTTAAATTCTATCAGGACCGCTTCCTCTACCAGATCGGTGAGGTCTTCAATGATAAATGCCCCTTGTAATGGGTTTTCGTTTTTTGCAAGACCAAGTTCCCTGTTGATGATCAGCTGTATGGCCATTGCCCGTCTGACCGACTCTTCTGTTGGTGTAGTAATGGCTTCGTCATAAGCATTGGTATGTAAGGAATTGCAGTTGTCATATATGGCGTACAATGCCTGTAAAGTGGTACGGATATCATTAAAATCTATCTCCTGGGCATGCAAAGAGCGGCCTGAAGTCTGGATATGGTACTTTAATTTTTGCGAGCGCTCATTCCCTTTGTATTTATTTTTGATGGCTTTTGCCCAGATGCGCCGGGCTACGCGGCCAATTACGGCATATTCAGGATCTATGCCATTAGAAAAGAAAAAAGACAGGTTAGGGGCAAAGTCGTCTATGTGCATACCTCTGCTCAGGTAATACTCCACAAAGGTGAAACCGTTGCTCAGTGTAAAAGCGAGCTGGGAAATAGGGTTGGCACCTGCCTCGGCAATATGATACCCCGAAATGGAAACGGAATAGAAATTTTTTACCTTTTCATCGATGAAATATTTTTGGATATCTCCCATCATCCGCAAGGCGAATTCTGTCGAAAATATACAGGTATTTTGTGCCTGGTCTTCTTTTAAGATATCTGCCTGGACGGTTCCTCTAACGGAACTCATAGCATTTGTGCGGATGGTTTGGTAAACACTGGCGGGTAATACCTCATCGCCGGTAACGCCAAGTAGCATCAGCCCCAGGCCATTGTTGCCTTTTGGAAGCTCTCCCTGATAAGCTGGGCGGATTAGACCTTTATGTTTATAAATTTGTTCTATTTTGAACCGTGTTGCTTCTTCCAAATGATTGGCAATGATATACTTTTCGCATTGCTGATCGATAGCAACATTCATAAAAAAGCCAAGCAGCATTGGTGCCGGGCCGTTAATGGTCATGGAAACGGAAGTAGAAGGGGAGCAGAGGTCAAATCCTGAATACAGCTTTTTGGCATCATCAAGCGTTGCTATGCTTACGCCCGAATTGCCAATTTTTCCGTAGATATCTGGCCGGATATGCGGATCTTCACCATATAAGGTAACTGAATCGAACGCAGTGGATAAGCGGTGAGCTGGCTGGTCCAGTGATACATAATGAAAACGTTTGTTGGTCCGTTCAGGCCCGCCTTCCCCAGCAAACATCCGGGTTGGATCTTCGCCTTCCCTTTTGAGGGGAAACACACCTGCGGCATAGGGAAATTCACCTGGTACATTTTCTGTGAGCTGCCATCGGAGGATATCTCCCCAATCCTGGTACCTTGGTAAAGAAATTTTTGGTATTTTAAGCTGGGAAAGCGATTCAAAAAACAGCGGTTGTCTGATCTCCTTGTCGCGCACTTTGTAGACGAAATATTCTTCGTTATACTTTGTGATGGTTTTGGGCCATTCCCTGATGAGCTTGCGGCAGTTTGCATCGAGTTGTTCATCGAGATGTGTATAAACATCTTTAAGGGAGTGGATGAGATTGTCGTTTTGTAGTCTGGCTGGCATGGATTGCACCCCGGTATACAGATCAATGATGCCCTGTAACTGATAGAGTTTAGTGGCAATTGCGGTCTGTTGCAGTACCCATTGGTTATACTGATCGCTTGATTCGGCAATTTCGGCGAGGTACCTGATCCTGTCCGGAGGAATAATGTAGATTTTTTCGGACTGGCTGTCTGTCATTTCCATTTTTACGTTAAAACTGACGCCTGTTTTTTCGCTTATCTTTTTCATTAATGCAACGAAGAGGTTGTTCATACCGGGATCGTTGAACTGCGAGGCCATTGTGCCGAATACGGGAATGTCATCATCGTTAGCATCGAAGAGGTTATGATTTCTTTTATATTGTTTACGCACGTCACGCAAGGCATCTAATGCGCCTCCTTTATCAAATTTGTTAATCGCTACCAGATCAGCAAAGTCAAGCATATCAATTTTTTCAAGCTGGGTGGCGGCTCCAAACTCGGGGGTCATCACGTACAGGGAAATATCACAATGTTCCGTGATTTCGGTATCAGATTGCCCGATGCCGGAGGTTTCTACAATAACCATATCATACCCGGCAGCTTTACAAATGTCTATGCTTTTCTGTACGTTTACAGATAGGGCAAGATTGGCCTGTCTGGTGGCAAGTGAACGCATGTATACCCTCGGGTTATCAATTGCGTTCATCCTGATACGGTCGCCCAGTAGTGCACCGCCCGTTTTCCTTTTTGAGGGATCTACAGATATAATGGCGAGCGTTAAATCGGTTATTTCAAGGAGGAATCTTCTGACCAGTTCATCAACCAGTGAGGATTTGCCTGATCCGCCGGTGCCGGTTATACCCAGTACCGGTGCCTGACTATTTATAGTTAGTTTCTTTAATTCATTTACGAAATCCTGTGCAGCAGCAGGGTCATTTTCTGCTATGGTGATAGCGGAGGCGATGCTTTTGACGTTCTTCTGCGGGATCATTTGAAGTTGGTTGGTATTTTTATCAACGGTGCTGAAGTCGGCGTGCTGAAGCATATGGTTGATCATTCCCTGTAGCCCCATTTCACGGCCATCATCGGGAGAGTAAATCCGTGTGATACCATACTCCTGTAGTTCGGTAATTTCTTCTGGCAAGATGACCCCTCCGCCTCCAGCAAATATTTTGATATGGGAGGCACCACGTCCCTGAAGCAGATCATACATATATTTAAAATATTCAAGGTGACCACCCTGATAAGAGGTCATGGCTATGCCCTGTACATCTTCTTGTATAGCGCAGTTTACCACTTCTTCTACTGAGCGGTTATGGCCCAGGTGGATAACTTCTGCGCCGGACGACTGCAGGATGCGCCGCATGATGTTGATTGTGGCGTCGTGCCCGTCAAACAGGGCCGCTGCTGTAACGAAGCGTATCTTGTGTTTGGGCTGGTAGGGTTTAATCTGTTCCATCTCGGAAATATATTTGGTATGTAAATGTAGTAAAAACTGCAGAGGGGTTGCAACCGGTTGTGACGAAAGAAATAGCAGGACATGAAAAAGCCCCCAACAAGTGTTTGACTTATTGGGGGCTTTGCCGTTTAACTTAGTTTTTATCCTGGCAGTGTTGCCGTGGTTAATGGTGTATTGTATGCTGTTTATTGATGCGTCAATTCTGTTATTGGCTCACCTACACAACCGCTTGGCATCTGAATATGTAGCATGGCAGCAAGCGTAGCGGCTATGTCTGTCATATGGTGAGTTTTATTGGTTTTACCTGGTTTAACATGCCATCCCATGAATACTGCCGGGATGTGCGAATCATATGGGTTCCATGCACCATGAGTAGTTCCAGTTGGGCCGCCATCAAAATAATTGGGCTGTAAAATGAAATACACATCTCCGCTCAATCTTGGATAGTATCCATTGGTGATCATTTCTTTCTGCATCGCCGGTAAGGTACTTTCTGCAATTCTGGATAAATCTACTGCGTTGGCTATTCCATCGTAGTTTCTGAGGTAAGCAATTGTGGCTGTTTTCAGGGCGGTGAAATCAACATTTTTCATGTCAGCATTCTTGAGGTCATATATGATCTGGTTGTTCATCGCAAGAAGTGCAGGTTTTTTAATTTTAAACCTGCTTTCGAGGTAAGTATTCAGACCGTCTATAATCGCTTTGTTGTCTACTATTCCGGCAGGCATTTTGTTTTCTTTCATAAATCCGGGCACATGTGCGGCACCGTGGTCGGCTGATAAGAAAACAAGGTAATTGCCTTTACCAACAGTTTTGTCAAGGTAATTGAAGAACTCTTCGATGTCTTTGTCTAACCTGAGGTAAGTATCTTCCGCTTCAATTGAATTTGGTCCATATTGGTGGCCAACATAGTCTGTTGATGAGCAACTTACTGCAAGAAAATCGGTAATATTATCCTGGCCAAGTCCTTCAGCTTTGATCGCTTCTTCGGCGATTTTTAATGTGATCGTATTTCCATAAGGAGTACTTCTGATCATATCATAGTTTTTTCCTGTGTACGTTTTAAGCGGATGTGGGAAAGTTGGAGAATCTTCTCCTCTGGTTTTGCCTTCGTAGGGTTTATTGTCGGCTGTGCTTTGTGTATAGGTGTTTATTGGATATAACGTATTCCAATCCTGGGCATAGTAGGTATTAGCCATTTTTTGGTTGTTGAAATTCTCTACCCAGGCAGGAAGTTGTTTCATATAATAGGTACTGGTGATCCAGTTACCTGTTTCGCCGTCATACCAGTATGAACCTGTAGGCGTGTGACCAGCAGGTAAGATAGAACCACGGTCTTTTAAAGAAAGGCCAATTACTTTACCCTGGAAGTTGGTAGCCAGGCGTAATTCATCAGTGATGGTAGTGCTTTTCAGGTTTACAGGTGACATTTTTCCTGCTGCATTATTTGAACCTACACCAGTTACAGTACTGTCATCTGTACAGTATACGGCTTTATTGGTTTGTGGATCGTACCAGTTGTTACCGATAATTCCAGTAATGGCAGGTACTGAACCAGTATAAAGACAGGTATGTCCTACAGCAGTATAAGTTGGTGTATAAGGGATGAACGTATTTTCTGCAGAAAATCCTTCGTTGATCATGCGTTTAAAGCCTCCGTTGGAGTACCTGTCATAATAACGGTAAAGGTAGTCCCATCGCATTTGATCTACTACCAGTCCTACTACAAGTTTAGGCCGGTCAATAGTTGTAGGGGAAACTCCCGGAGTTTGGGTAGCTTTTGTCTTTTTCTGTGCGAAGGACAGGCTGGATAGACAGCAAAGACCTGCGAATAACAAGGTTTTGTTCATCAGTATTAATTTCATCATTATCTGTTAATGGCGGTAAATATAATACTATACTGATAAAATTAATGTTAAGAAACAGGTCAAAGCACTTCTGCAACAACAAAGGTACTCCCGCCAACAAAAATGAGGTCGTTTTTTGCTGCGTCAGATTTAGCTGCGTCAAGTGCTGCGTGTACGCTTCCGTAAACCAGACCTTTCAAACCATACTTTTCTGCCTGCGTTGTAAGTTCTTGTGCGGGAAGTGCCCTTTCCAGTTCAGGCTGGCAAAAGTAGTATTTGGCAGTTTTCGGAAGCAACTGCAATACACTGCTTACATCTTTGTCTTTCAACATGCCAATGACGATGTGCAGCTGCGCATGGGGGGTAGCCTGGATATTTTCAAGCACTTCATGTATTCCTGCAATATTGTGGCCGGTGTCGCAAATAACCAGTGGATTGGTACCTATGGTTTGCCATCTACCTTGCAATCCGGTGATCGCTACGGTATGTGCCAGCGCAGAATAAACTGCTTGGTCAGGAATATTGAACCCGATTTTATTTAAGGTAAGTACCGACTGAATGACAGTAAGTACATTTTTTAACTGATAGGTACCGGTAAGATCTAAACGCAGGTCTTTGTATAAAAGGCTGCTGCCATGGTACACCGAGGTTACCAGTTCTGTTTTTTCCCTGCGTGTATCGCTGTTATGAAGTTCAGTACTGGCAAATATGAGTTCGCTGTTTGTTGTAGCCGCCTTCTCTGTAAATACAGGATAGGATTCATCTTGTTTTTCCCCGATCACCACCGGGATGCCCGGTTTAATGATCCCTGCTTTTTCATAGGCAATTTCCTGAAGAGTGTTGCCCAGCAGGTTAGTATGGTCAAAACTGATATTGGTGATCACCGACAATTCGGGCAGTATAATATTGGTAGAATCAAGTCTGCCGCCGAGCCCAACTTCAATCACAGCGATATCAACCTGCTGCTCTTCAAAGTAAGCAAAAGCCATTGCTACGGTAACTTCGAAAAATGATGGGCTGATTTCTTCAATGAGGTCTTTTTCCTTTTCGGTAAAATCAACCACATAAGATTCAGAAATCATTTCGCCATTTACCCTGATGCGTTCGCGGAAATCTTTTAAATGGGGGGAAGTATACAATCCGGTTTTATAACCTGCTTTTTGTAATACGGCGGCCAGCATATGGGAGGTAGAGCCTTTGCCGTTTGTTCCGGCCACATGGATAGTTTTGAATTTATCCTGTGGATTGCCCAGGTGATTGCACAGCGCTATTGTGTTGTGCAAGTCTTTTTTCATTGCTGCTGCGCCAATGCGTGTAAACATTGGTAGCCTGGTATAAAGATAATCCAGTGTTTGTGGATAAGTCATAAAAATGATCTATTAATACTTACGTATCAACTAAGGTTATTTCACTTTAAAGTTGAAAACAACGACGCCAACCTGTACGTCGGGTGCTGAATCTGACTGATTGAGGCGGGCACCCATCACTGCCGTTTTACATTTTGCCCAAAGATCCAGGTCCTGAAGGGTAGTCCCTTTTACACCCGGGGTGGCATCAATCACAATTCCCTGTTTGTTTACTGTGATCCTTACTGCTATTTTTCCTGTTTTCTGTCCGTCATCCTGTGGCGTAACCAGATTAGTGAAACGTCTCAAAGCAATTGGCGTATTACCAAAGCCAGATCCGCCTTCACCGTAGTTATTGGCCAGGGGATCGCCGTTAACAGAACCCTGGTTGCCAGGTGTAGTTCCGGTACCGTCACCTTTTCCTGTGCCCTTGTTTGCTTTTCCTTTATACAACGCATTTTGGTTGACTGTAGGGGCAGCCGGTTTTTCAGTAGTAGTGGTGGCAGCAGGGGCAGATGGCTTTACATTTTTCTTAGTGCTAACACTTACCGCTTCTTCTGTATTCTGTGTAGTAATTTCTTTGTCGGAGCTTTCTACTGATTTAACAGGCGTAACTTTTTGGTCGGGCACTACCTTATCAGGAAGCTGGTTATTTGCATTAGGATCAGAAGATGGTTCTTCGATACTGGTATAGTCTGTTCCCATACCTTCAACGGAAGTTCCATAATTAACTACCATACCGCCCATTCCTGCATCCACCTGCGGCTGGAAGGTGCCAATAGCAATAAAAAAGCTCAATGCCAGCAGACCGGCTAATATGGCTGTTGAAATTACTATTGCTTTGGGGTAATTATTTTCTTCTTTGTACTGGGTCATTATTTTTTTGGTTCTACTGCTAATACAACTTTCAATTTCAATTGATTGGCTACATCGAAAACAGACATGGTGTTTTCAATAGAAACGCCCCTGGCCACATATAAAACAATGGTGAGGTCTGGAGAAGCACGCTGATAATTCTCAATACTCGCTTTCATAGTTTCAAGGGTGACCGCCTGTTTTTCTACAAAATAGTTCAGCTTGTCATCAATAGAAACGGTAACTGTTTTCTGCGCTGAAGATTGCTGACCCGATTCTGAACGGGGCAGGAGCAGTTTTACTACCTGCGGATTTACTACTGCCGAAGCAAGCAGGAAGAACAGCATCAGGAAGAACATGATGTCATTCAGTGCAGAAGTATGGACTTCAACAGTTGCTTTATTTCTTTTGCGTAAATTCATTATTTGCCCGGTTCTTCTAATAGATCAATAAACTCCAATGCATCTGTTTCCATTCTCAGGATAATCCTTTCTACCATGGCATTAAGGATATGGTACAATACATAGGCAATGATACCTACAATCAGCCCGCTGGCCGAGGTGATCATTTTAGTATATAAACCACCTGAGATAGTACCGATCTCAATAGCGCCTTTAATTGACACATCATGAAAGATGGTAATTACCCCAACAATTGTACCTACGAAACCCAGCATCGGTGCGATACCAGCAATGATACCGAGTATACTTATATTTTTTTCAAGTTTGGAGACTTCCAGTTTGCCCACATTTTCAATGGCTGCTTCAATATCTTTGATTGGACGTCCAATACGTTTCATCCCTTTTTCAAGCATTCTTCCTAGTGGGGAATTTGTGTTTCTTGCCAGGGCGATGGCATTTTCCAGACGTCCGTCATGGATATATTGTTTAATCTGGATCATCAGGTTGACTTCGGATTTTGAAGACTTTCTGATAGTGATGTAACGTTCTACAAAGATGACCAGGCCTGCAAATGCAAGTACGGCCAGGGGAACCATAACCCATCCCCCTTTAATTAATAGGTCGAAAAAATGTAATTCCTGAGGTGCAGCAGTTACAGCCTGGTTTGCGGCCATTGCCGTATCCGTTAATTGTTTTACTGTATCTCCAGCAACCTGTAGCAATGTGGTCATATTAATTTTGTTTGTTTCTGTAAATGTATATTCCTGGTATTTTTAATTTTTTCGATAGTCTTTCCAGCTCTAATTTGGCTGCTTTTTCATCCTTTAACGTAGCAATGCTCATTTTTAGTCTCTTTCCAGACATATTGGTAACCACCTTTGCCTGGATGCCGCTCCTTTTCATGAGTTCGATAAACTTGTCAGCTTCTTTCTGATCGTGCATGGATGCACCGATGATTTCATAAACTGTTGCGGTATCTGCCGGTGTGGCAGGCAATGAGGTAAGGATAGAGTCTTTTGAAAATGGAACCGTATCTGCTTTTTGCAGCGAGTCGCTGGTTAGCGATGAGTCTGCGACGGCGGGTACTGGTGCAGGATTCACCTTTGTGGCCGGGCTGTTCTTCACAGCTGGCACCGGATCACCTGTTATTGCACTAAACCATTCAGGTTTTGAGAAATAAGCGGCAACCAATATGGCGGCCAAAATCATTAGTCCTAAAAGAACCTTGAGATACGCAGGCATGGCCTTTGGTTCTTCTGGCTGGGCAGGATAAACGGGGTATGCATCGTTCACTGCTTTATCAGCAAATGAATCGTTGATGGTAGGATGTTTAAGTTTGAGAATTACATCCTCATCTTCCGGGCCGGTTGATTTTAAATAGGGCGACTTAGACCTGTAGAAATTCAGTGCTTCAATTTCCTCACGAAGCTGTTTTTCGTCTTTGCTGAGCGAATAGGCCTCTTCAGTATTCTCTTTTGTAACAGGTTCTGCAGTAGGTTCTATAGCAGTTTCAGTAGGTTCTGTAGCAGGTTCCTGATGAGTAAGGGCTTCTACAGGATCTGAAGCACCTTCGTCTCCAGGATTTTCTTCCTGACTTAGATTGTCGGCAAAAACAGATTCAACAGTTGGTTCTTCAATTGGAGCTGCATCTTTTATTGGAGTTGCCTCCTCAATTGGAGTTGCCTCTTCAATTGCAGTTGGTTCTTCTAGTTTTGATACTTCATCAGAGCCAGTTTCCAGAACTGGTTGTTCAGCTGCTTTTGTTTCAGCAGTTGCTGGTTCTGCAGATGCAGACTCTACGGATGCTGTTACTTCAGGCGTTGGTTCCGCAGTTATTTCTTCAGCTTCATCAACCGCTTCTATTTCGTTGATATCTTCTGCAGTGGCTTCCTGCTCGTCTTTAACTGCAGGTAAACCATAAAAGTCAAAGCCAAAGTTTACCGCTGCTGCTGGTTCAAAAAGTATCTGCTCCTCTTTTTTTACCAGTTTACCAAGACTACCTAAACTGGCTAGTTTGTAGGTATCCAGCTCCATGAGTATTTCTGAACTGAACTCAGTTATAAAATAACTGGCAGTTTCTACAGAGATATTCCTTTTTTTGGCAATATAATCGGACAGCATTGTCTCTTCCCTGATTTCAGTTGTAAAATCAAGTGTATAACTTGGAGGGACGAATGAGTGCGTTGCTGCATCGAACCTCCCCGGTAATTTCTTTTTAAATACAGTTCCCAAACCGGAGATCCCAACAGCTTTACGCGATTGTACAAGTTCTGAGAGATAAGACAAGACATCCATTCTGGTAAAAATAAATTTTAATTCTGTATCAACCAATTATAAATTTTATTTGCTTAGAATGAGTAGCTGATTCCACCGAAAACATTAACGCCGATCACCTGGTAATATAAGTATCTGCTGTATTTTGTATTGAGTAAGTTGTTTGCTTTCAGAAATGCAGAAAACCTGTCATTAATCTTATAAGTTGCGCCAATGCCCAGATCAACATAACCTTTTACATTCACAGAAGTTTCAATTGCCGGATCTGGTATCAAGTAAGGATTTGCCGGAGCAGCGGTGTAAATTTTAGCATCACTGGCATCCTGGATTGCTACAGCTGCATTGAAGCCTATTTTATCGGTAACCTTGTATTCGAGGTTTGAACTGATACGTAATTGTGGTTTGAACCAGCTATAGGTTTCTGAGGCAGGTTTATAGTCTTCAAGGTTCAGTTTACCTGTCCATTTCAATTGATCGCTCACTTGTACGGAGAGTTCACCTTCCAAACCTAAAACTTTGGTATTTCCAAAATCATAGATAACATCAAATCTAGTTGGATCGGCAAAGTTGTTTACAAATAGTGGCATATCTGTAATTTCCTTACGGTATACTCTTGCCTTGTATCCAAAACCTGGTCCGCCTGTACCTTTAATACCTGCGCTGAAACTTAGTTTTTCAATAGAGTTCTTGATGAAAATATTGCTGTTGAGGAAGGGGTTTTCATCAGTAAGGTCTTTCATCGAGTTCCTGTTTACATCTCCTTTTACTTCAGCAAAGATTTGAAGATACTCTGGGATCAAAGTGAAATCTGCCGTTACCGCAGGGAAAAGATGTCCTGATGAAACTGTACCAAATTCCTGTACAAAATTGATTCCTGCATTGATTTTAATCCCGTTAGCTTCCAGTCTGATATACGGGTTTAAGCGTAAAATATTATTGGATACGCTTGTGAATTCATCTTTTGTATTTCCAAATTCTGTTGATGCGGCTAAACCAAGGTTAAAACTGCTGATCCTTTTGTTGAGGTACCCATTAATAACTACTGAGTTCTCTTTAGCAGACAGCTGATCGCCCCAGATATATCCGTTCACCTTGGCAGCATAACTCAATGCGTCAGGGTCTTCTGTGTACTTGTTTACGACTTCGGCTTCGGCCTCTATGAAGTTAAATGATTGTTTGGCAGGGTCAAGGTTGCGCAATGGATTGTTTTCATCATAGCCATAAAAGTTAAAGCCTTTTCTTTCATAATTTATACGTCCGCTTAAGACAGCCTTTTCGCCAATGCTGCGTCCAAACACACTTGCCTGTTGCTGGTTTAAACTTTGACCATCAAGTTTTCCGCTCTGGCTGAAATGCCTGAAAAACCCACCTGCCTGTAAAGCTTCATCGCGTCCAAGGTTAATATAAGCTTCACCGAGGATGGTATTGGCAGAGCCTAAACCTCCCTTTACGTAGTTATTGATAATCTCCTGTTGTTTTTCTGCAGCGACATCCTGTGCATAAAGCTTGTCGATATCTGAATTGAGCTGAAGTTTTCTGTCAGTAAGGGCGTAGTTGAATCTGGCCTTATAGGTCTTAACATCATTCAGGTCAGGACTTCTTCTTAGTTTTACAGCTTCGGCCAAAATTGGTTTATACGGTCTTACTACTTCAATTTCTTCGGTTACAGGTTTGTCTTCTGTTTTTTCTTCCGGTTTTTTCTCAGTCTTTTTTTCCGTTTTCTTTTCTGTGGTTTTTTTGTCCTGCGCCTTTACGGTGAGTGTGCCTGCAGTTAGGAAGAATATGGATATATATATTAATTTGCTCAATCTCATGATGCTTGGTCTTATTTAATTTTTTCTAATTTTTCTTTGGCGGTAGCTACAATTTCGTCTTTACCATCATAGTTGTCAATAATGCTCAGCAGTGTGCTTTTTGCCTGCAGGTTGTCTTTCAGCGCCACATAATTGTCTGACAGTAGGATGAATGATTTAGCTACCCAGTAATCATAAGAGGGCATGTTGTTGATTAAATCGAAACAAGTTTTTTGTGATGTTTTATATTCACGTTTTCTGTACTGGATTTCTGCTAAGGTGTATTTGGCTTCGGCAGCTGCCAGGGTTTTTGTTTTTCCGATCACGTTGGTGAAAGCTTTTACAGCAGCAACCGTATCGGCCTTTGCCAGGTAAGCTTTACCTGCAAACAGGTCTGAGCTATTGATCTCCTCTTCAGACGCTTTGTCTGACTCCTTGGTGAGCTGCACATATTTTAGTACGTCATCTGGCATGTTCAACGCACTGTAGGCTTTCAGCAGGTTATTGATTGCAAAAGAGTAGTGCGATTTATAGTCGGCTGTAGTTTCCAGTCTTTTCAGATAAACGATAGCTTCGTTATATTTCTTCTGCTCAAGGAACAGTTTGGAAATACTGATCAGTGAACGTTCGGTATAATCACTGGTCCAGTCGTTCAGGATAAATTCATAATCAGGAACTGCTTCATCCGGACGATTAAGTTTCACCAGTGATTCGGCCCTGATAAATTTAGCTTCTTTTGCATGTATTGCTTTTGGGAATTTATCAAAGTAAGCATTGATGCTTTCCACAGTTCCCTGGGCATCACCTTTCAGGTACCTGTTATTGGCTGCCTGGAATACGATATTGTCCTGATCGGCCACTGTGTAGTTACCAATAGGAGTAGTATTTGCATAAGCAATAAAGCCATTGGCATCACTGCGGTCTACATAGATATTTTTAATCGACTCGAGGGCTTGTTTAGCTTCTTCTGTACTGGCATAGTCAGTAATTACCTTTTTGAAAGATTCCAGTGCTGCATCATCCTGGTCCTGATTGTATTGTACCAAACCAATGGTAACAAGGGCACGAGGAACATAACTGCTGTTTGGATATTTACTTAACAATGCTGTGAGGTCATTTTTGGACTTGTCAAGTTCGCCTTTGTTGAAGTAGGTATAAGCTATTTCGAAACCTGCATCATCTGCATAGTTTGACGTAGGGAATTGCTGAAGCAGGCTTTGCATGGTACCGATTTTTGTATCATCCTGTCCCTGAAGTCCCTGGATCATTCCCCTTTGGAAAAGTGCATAATCTTCACCGGCAGATTTATCTGCGATGATTCTGTTGTAGTAAGTTAAGGCGTTGCCGTAACTTTTACTTACGAAGTATGAGTCTGCCAAACGTACAGTGGCATCAACTACCGTGTTTTTGTCTTTGTCGTCACCATTCAGGAACCGCTCAAAGTAATTTGCTGCTTTTGAATATTTTTCGTCTTCAAAGGCTGCGTAGGCCAGGGCGTAATTTGCAAAGTTATAAACCTTGGTTTTATTGGCATCTGGCATGGTAAGGAATTTCTCGAAGGTTTTTACCGCTTCTCCAAATTTTCGTAGTTCGTACATCGATTCTGCCATCCAGTAAGTGCTCAAGGCGTGGATCTCAGGGTCATTAGGGAAGGTATTGGAGCGGATAAACATTGACAAGGCATTTGGAAATGCACGTTCGTTGTAAAATTCAAGTCCCCTGAAATAAGTAACTTTCTGGTATGCCTCTTCAGCCTCAGGTGATTTTTTAGAAATTGGTTCAAGGATGTCAATTGCGGCCTGGTAGTTTTTACTGGTCAGCAAGATCTCGCCAAGCAAAGTTTTTGCTTCGTTAATTTTGGCAGAGCGTGGAAATTGTTTCAGGAAGCTTTGTGTTGATTCCAGCGCCTGCTGGTTGAAATCAAGTTCGTAACTTAACCTTGCGTAATTGATCCATGATTCTTCCTGTATTCCCTTATCAAATTCAAGACGGGATGCACGGAAAAACGCGCTTCTTGCTTTCTCCTTGTCGTTCAATTTTATGAATGCCCTTCCTAAAGTATACATACCACTTTGGAGGTAAACATCGTCATTGTTCAACTGTGACAATATGGTAACCGACTCTTTGTACTTGTTCAGTTGAAACAGCGAATAGCCGTACTGGTAGATAAAGAGGTTGTTCTTTTTTTCTGATTTGTTTTTTGAATAGAAGTCCCTGAAATAGATTTCAGCGTTTTTAAAATCTGATTTGGCAAAGTAAGATGCAGCAATCAGACTGAGCATTTCTGCTTCAAACTGTTGTTGCGAATTTTTTAAGACCGGGATGGCATAGCTGATTACATCATCATACCTTTCATCCAGGTAATACATGGAGGTGATATAATAAGGATAACTGGCTTCGTAGGTTTTAGATCCTTTCAGCTTTTCAAAATTAGCCAGTGCAGTTTTGTATTCTTTGTTGAGGTAATTGATGTAGGCAAAGTAGTAGGTTGCGCTTTCCTGGAAAGGGCCTTCTTCTTTTTTTACTTCTTCAAATAAGGGTTCTGCCTTTTCGATATCGTTTAGTACGAAATAGGAATAGCCTTGTTTAAACTGATATTCTGTACGCTGTTTTTTAGACAGGGTAGAAGGATCGGTTTTTTCAAACCACTCCAATGCTTTCTGATAATTTTTTTGGGCGAAATACGCTTTACCAACGTGGAAGAAAGCCAGTTTGGTATTTGGGTTAAGCGGGTAATCCCTGATGAAAGTTTGAAACAGGCTTTCTGCATCATCATTACCAAGTTCCAAAGCACAAACAGCCGCATAAAATTTGGCGTTTTCTTTCAGTAAAGAGAGCTCGGAGTTGCTTTCCTGTTGTGTTCCAGGTTTTTGTCTTGCCTGTTCAACAAGTCTGAACTGTTGTGCGGCAGCAACGTATTTTTCGTGATCAAGTAATTCAAGGCCAGTCTGATAATTTTTATTGAGGTTTACTAAGGCACTTAACTGCGCATAACCTGCGGTAAGGTTACCTGCTAATAAAAGCGGAATAAAAAGGTATTTTTTCTGCATTTGGTTTTTGTAATCTAGTTGGTGCTAATATAAAAATTGTAGGTGCCCTTATTAACAATAGAAGTTAACAAGTGTTAATAACACTGTTTAACGTAAAGTTCCTAAGAATGGTATTAAAAACGTTACCTTGATGTTAATCTCGCTGAGAGGCAAGCAGATAGAGTACAGCCATGCGTATGGCTACCCCATTTTCTACCTGATCCAGAATAATCGACTGCTTACTGTCGGCCACGTCACTGGTGATTTCTACACCCCTGTTGATTGGTCCGGGGTGCATGACTATAATCTCTTTGTCCAGGTTATCAAGGATCTGTTTATTTAAACCGTACATCATGGCGTATTCCCGCAGGGAAGGGAAATATTTGATATCCTGTCTTTCCAGCTGGATCCTTAACATATTGGCCACGTCGCACCAGTTTAATGCTTTGATGAGGTTATGTTCCACTTTCACACCGAGGCTTTCAATATGTTTTGGTATCAATGTAGTTGGTCCGCATACCATTACTTCTGCCCCGAGTTTTTGCAGGCAGAGAATGTTGGAAATGGCTACCCTCGAGTGTAGGATATCACCGACAATAACTACCTTTTTACCGCGCACATCGCCAAGCTTGTGGCGAATGGAATAGGCATCAAGCAAAGCCTGTGTTGGATGTTCATGGGCCCCGTCTCCGGCATTGACAATTTGCGCATTGATATGTTTGCTGAGGAAAACCCCTGCGCCCGCATAAGGATGCCGCATGACAACCATATCCACTTTCATGGCCAGGATGTTGTTGACGGTGTCAATCAATGTTTCTCCCTTGCTCACCGACGAAGATGAGGCAGCGAAGTTAATCACATCAGCAGATAACCTTTTTTCTGCGAGTTCGAATGAAAGTTTGGTACGGGTAGAATTTTCGAAAAAGATATTAGCGATAGTGATATCGCGCAGAGAAGGGACCCTTTTGATAGGACGGTTAATAACTTCCCTGAAATTATCTGCAGTTTCAAAAATCAATTCAATATCATTCAGGTTAATATCTTTGATGCCTAAAAGATGTCGTGTTGATAGTTTTTCAGCTGCCATTTCTTATTTATTTCGTTCGGATAATAAAATTACTTTGTCTTCTCCCTCTGTTTCTTTCCAGCTCACTTTCACCAGTTGGGAATCCAGACTGTCAACCTGATGACCGATATAATCCGGTTCAATTGGTACGTGTCTTGAAAACCTTCTGTCGATTAATACCATGAGTTCTACTTTAGCTGGTCGTCCGTAAGCCAATAGTGCATCTAGCGCTGCCCTGATGGTACGGCCTGTCCAAAGTACATCATCTATAAGAATGACGTTACATCCCTCAATTAAAAAATCTATGGTGTTGCTGCTTGCGGAAACGAGTCCGTCCTTTCTTCTGAAATCATCCCTGAAAAAAGTAATATCGAGATTACCCTTCCTGATGTTTTTAGTTTTAAGGATTTCTGTGAGTTCTTGTTTTACCCTGTCGGCGAAGTACGTGCCACGGGGTTGAATGCCAATAAGTACGGTATTAGAAAAATCGGTATGATTCTCAATTAATTGATGACAAAGTCTCTTAATTGTGATTTGGAACTTTTTACCGTCTAGCAGGGTTCTTTTTTGCATTGACAAATTGATTAGGCAAATATAAAAAATCGGATTGAATTATAGGGCCGCAATTTCAATTAAATTGAGCTGAGGCGTCAAATCCGGTTCAAACTTATGCTAATTAATTAACTTTGAGGCATACTACATTCCATTTTTTTTGAAGGGCCACGGTACCAGATTGCTGGTTACAAAAAAAGCATCCCGGTTAGGGGATGCTTTTCAAATATATAAGCTTTAAGATTATTTAGCTTTGTTTTTGCTTTCTTCGCCTTCCATTTGCTCTTTCAATTGTGCAAGAACACCTAGATCACCAAGAGTTGATTTCTCAACTGAATCTTTAACTTTTTTAACTGCATTGCTGGATGCTTTAGCGTCTTTTTTCTTAGAAGCTCTTTCTTCAGCAGCAACTTCAGCTTTAGCCTCTTCCCAGATACGGGCATGAGAAACAACGATACGTTTAGCATCTTTGTTGAATTCAATGATTTTGAAGTCATTGGTTTCTTCAGCTTTGATAGTAGTACCATCTTCTTTAGCCATGTGTTTAGTTGGAACGAATCCTTCTACACCATATGGTAAAGCAATAACAGCGCCTTTATCAGTTACTTTAACAACAGTTCCCTGATGTACTGAATCTAACGTGAAGATAGTTTCAAAAGTATCCCAAGGGTTTTCTTCTAATTGTTTATGACCTAAGCTTAATTTACGGCTATCAACGTCTAATTCTAAAACAACTACGTCTAAGGTATCACCAACTTTAGTGAATTCATTAGGGTGGTTAACTTTTTTAGACCATGAAAGATCAGAGATATGAATTAAACCATCAATACCTTCTTCAATTTCAACGAATACACCGAAGTTAGTCATGTTTTTAACTACTGCAGTATGTTTGCTTCCGATAGGATATCTTTCAGCAACATTTTGCCAAGGATCTTGAGTTAATTGTTTGATACCTAAGCTCATTTTGCGTTCATCGCGGTCTAAAGTTAATACTTCAGCTTCGATTTCATCGCCAACTTTCAAGAATTCCTGTGGACTGCGCAGGTTTTGTGACCAAGACATTTCTGAAACGTGAATTAAACCTTCAACGCCAGGAATGATTTCAAGGAATGCACCGTAATCAGCTACAGTAACGATTTTACCTTTAACTTTAGATCCAACAACCAGGTTAGTATCTAAACTTTCCCAAGGGTGTGGAGTTAATTGTTTCAAGCCTAATGCAATACGTTTTTTCTCGTCATCAAAGTCAAGAACAACAACATTGATTTTCTCGTCTAAGCTCAATACTTCTTTTGGATGCTCTATGCGGCCCCAAGAAATATCAGTAATGTGAAGTAAACCATCAACACCACCTAAATCGATGAATACACCGAAGTCTGTAATGTTTTTAACAGTTCCTTCAAGTACCTGACCTTTTTCAAGTTTAGATACGATCTCAACTTTCTGACTTTCTAAATCGTCTTCAATTAAGATTTTGTGTGATACTACAACGTTTTTGAATTCGTGGTTGATTTTAACAACTTTGAATTCCATTGTTTTACCTACATAAACATCGTAATCGCGGATCGGTTTGATGTCGATCTGTGATCCAGGTAAGAATGCTTCAACACCCATGATGTCAACAATAAGACCACCTTTAGTACGGCTTTTAACAAATCCGTTGATGATTCTGTCATTGTCAAGGGCTTCGTTGATAGATTCCCATGATCTTTGTGTTTTAGCTCTTTTACGAGATAAAATCAACTGACCATTTGCATCTTCAGGTGCTTCTACGAATACATCAACTGTATCGCCAATCTTCAAATCAGGAGTATCACGGAACTCAGAAGTTGATACTAAACCGTCAGATTTAAATCCTACGTTTAATACAACGTCTTTGTTGTTGATAGATACAACAATACCGCTGATGATTTCACCCTGGTTGATTTGATTGAAAGTATCGGTATACATGTCTTCAAACTTTTTACGGTCTTCGTCAGAGTACTTTCCGAAAGCTTTGTCGTCTGCATCCCAGTCAAAATCCTGATCTGGTGTTGCTAAAGATGATTTGATCTGTTCGATCGATAATGAATCAGCTTCTGATTCAATAGTTTCTTTCTCAGTCAGACGAGCGTCTGCACCTTGTAATTCGGCTTTTTTAGCCTCTAATTCTTTTTCTGCTACTTGTTTTTTTGCCATTAATCATTTAATCTCCTTTTCCCTTTAGGGACAGCAAAGATAGAAATTAATCTTTTTAATGAAAGAATTTTTTAATAAATGTTGTTGATATTGAACATATTGTGACGGGAATTTGTTGTTTCGATAATTTATTTTGGACAAAATCGCAATAAATTGATTAAAAAATAATCCTTACAGAGCGATCAGGCCACAATTGGCAGGTGTGGCGTAACCTTATCGAGTGCAAATTCCAGTTGTTGTTCTGGAGTAATATCTGTGTTATCTAATATAATAGCATCATCTGCACGGACCAACGGACTTTCTTTACGGGTGGTGTCAGCATAATCGCGGTGTGCAAGATTTTCAAATACATCTTCGAGCGTTGTATTGGTATCGCCTTTGCTTTGTAATTCTTTAAACCTGCGTTCAGCCCTGATCTTTGGATCTGCGGTCATGAAAAACTTAACCTGAGCATCGGGAAATACAGTGGTACCTATATCGCGTCCATCCATGACAATGTTTTTGGACTTGCCCATGCGCTGTTGTTGTTTTACCATTTCGGTACGCACTTCTTTGATTGCAGATACTTCACTTACATTTTCAGAAACCGGCATCTTCCTGATTTCGTCAGACACTTCTTCTCCGTTAAGGGTAATGTGCGATTCATAATCACGTGAGTGAAAATTAAGTTCTATATGTTTTAATGCTTCTGTTGCCGCATCGTGATCGTTGAAGTTGACATGGTTGCGTATAAAATATAAGGTTACAGCCCGGTACATGGCACCGCTGTCAATATAAATGAAACCCAGCTTTTTAGCGAGTGCTTTTGCCAGCGTACTTTTTCCGCATGAAGAATAACCATCAATAGCTACAACCAGATTTTTTCTCATATGGCGTAAAGTTAATGTTTTGGCGGTTTTTAGGAACATATTAGATTAACATTTATGCACAAAAAGAATTATTTTCGCAGCATGTTACCAGAGAGAAAAGATCTTGTTAAAGTGCTTACGTTTAAAACTTCCAGAAGCGGAGGTAAGGGAGGGCAGAATGTAAATAAGGTTTCGAGCAAGGTGGAACTGATATTAAACATTGAGGCCGCCTGGTTTTTTACTGCAGAAGAAAAGGCTTTGCTGAATGAACGCCTGGCACACCGGCTGGATGTAGAAGGGAACCTTCACGTGATTTCGCAGAATGACCGTAGCCAATTGATGAACAAAGAGGATAGTATAGACAAACTGATTGTCCTTTTGACCTCTGCCCTGCACATTGATAAAGTGAGAAAACCTACACGGACCCCACGAAGCGTGATTATGAAAAGGAAAAGTGATAAACAATCGCTTTCTGTAAAAAAGGAAAGCCGGAAACGTCCCCGGATGGATATTTAATCAAATCTATAGAACATACTTATAGATCCCCACTGGTGGGCCCTGGCTACACTTTTAACTTCTTTAGTTTTGAAAATCACACCAAAGTCGAATGTGAAACGCTGTGAACTATAGTCTACACCAAGCTGCTGCGCAAATACAAGTGGTTTTTGCCCAAAGGTTACGGGGCTGTTGTTGTTAAACAGACTTCCCTGAATGGTTGCATCATAACCCACCAGGTTTAGCTGTGGTTTGGCATAAAAAAAGAATTCCCTTTTTACGAGTGCTTTGGTTTTGGCGTTGTTACCAATAACGGCATTGGTATAAGCAGAATTGAATAGCTGGTTAAGACTCCCTGTTCTAAATAATAGTCCGGCACCGGCACCAGTAAATGTGGTTCCCAGATTTCCGTAACCTTCAAAGGAGAATTCTACAGCGTTATCTGCCACACGGCCGATCAATCTTGTATATTGTGCGGAAAGGTTTAGTGCAAGCTCATTTTTTATCTGGTAATCCCATCCCTCAAGATCGTAAAAACCTATAACCCTGTGCAGTAATTTCTGACCGGCCTCTGCGAGGGAATTTTTTCCTGTTGTACCTACCTGTACACTGGTTTTAAGGACACTCTCATTACTATAAAACCAGTTCATAGCGCCTTCAGCATATAAATAACCTGCAAAAGGGCGGTCCTGAGTGGCAGGGTCGGGGGCATAACCTGAATAAGGGTTAAACATTTTTTGTCCGAGCGTAATTTCGTAGGTCTTTTTTTCTATACCCTGAGGCAGTTTTTGCTGATCCAGGGCATGGCGGAAGTTGAGGAAAAGTCCATTGGTATAATACCTGTCTGATCCCTGTCCGAGATAGGAATCATTGTCGCTTTTTAAGCCTAACTCATTTTTAAAGTTCTGGGCATATATTAGGGTTGAAAAGAAAGACAGGAACAAGAAAAGGTAAAATCCGGTGTACTTCATGAGAATAAAAAAAAGCCCCGGTTATTCCGGAGCTTTAAATATATGAGTTAAAATTTAGCTGTGCAATTAGTTTGCCGCAGGTTTAGGCTTAATGCTTAAATCCTGAGGATTTTTTACCTGATCTTTCATCAGGGCCAGCTCAATTACTTCTTTCATTTCTGATACATAGTGAAAGTTAAGGTCTTTGATATAACTTTCTTTGATCTCCAGAATGTCTTTGCGGTTCGATTTGCATAAAATTATATCTTTTATGTTGGCACGTTTTGCAGCAAGGATCTTCTCTTTGATACCACCCACCGGCAATACTTTTCCACGTAGGGTAATCTCACCGGTCATTGCCAGGTTTGATTTTACCCTGCGCTGTGTAAATGCAGAAGTAAGGGCAGTAAGCATGGTAATACCTGCTGAAGGGCCATCTTTTGGTGTGGCGCCCGCAGGCACATGGACATGTATGTCCCAAAGGTCGAACAGCTGGTTGTCGATACCAAACGACGAAGCATGCGCCCTAAGATAAGCAAGGGCAATTACTGCAGACTCTTTCATCACATCGCCCAGGTTTCCGGTGAGGGTAAGTTTTCCTTTACCCGGACTTAAGCTGGCTTCAATAAAAAGAATATCACCGCCTACCTGTGTCCAGGCCAGTCCGGTAACTACCCCAGCTACTTCATTTCCTTCGTAAAGGTCTTTGTCATAAATAGGGGCACCTAGTATTCTTTCAACGTCATCGTTTGTCAGGGTAGGTTCGTAGGTTTCTTCCATTGCAATTTTAGTTGCAACGCCACGTACCAGGGATCCGATTTTTTTCTCCAGTCCCCTTACACCAGATTCACGTGTATAATCTTCTATCACCTTTTCGATCAGGCTGGATTTCAATACAATATCTTTTGTTTTGATACCATGCTGTTCCTTTTGTTTAGGTAACAGGTATTTTTTTGAAATCTCTATTTTTTCTTCAATAGTATAACCGTTAACCTCAATGATCTCCATACGGTCAAGCAAGGCTGGTTGTATGTTGCTCAAAGAATTTGCTGTAGCTATGAAAAGAACGTTTGACAGGTCGTAATCGGCTTCTACGTAGTGATCATTGAACGCGCTGTTTTGTTCAGGATCCAATACCTCAAGCAGGGCAGAAGAAGGATCGCCCCTAAAGTCAGATCCTACTTTATCTATTTCATCAAGCACAAAAACCGGGTTAGCGGCACCAGCTTTTTTGATAGACTGTATAATACGTCCCGGCATTGCGCCAATATATGTTTTCCTGTGACCACGGATTTCGGCCTCATCTCTGATACCACCAAGTGCCATACGGACATATTTCCTGTTGAGCGCTTTGGCGATTGATTTTCCGAGTGAGGTTTTACCTACTCCCGGAGGGCCTACGAGACAAATAATAGGCGCCTTCATATCACGTTTGAGCTTCAGTACGGCAAGGTATTCTATAATACGCTGTTTTACTTTTTCAAGTCCGAAGTGATCTTTATCCAACACCTTTTGTGCACGCTTGAGGTCAAAGTTATCTTTTGTAAAATCGTTCCATGGAAGGTCCAGGAGCAACTCCAGATAGTTGATCTGAACGGAATAATCTGGCGCAGCGGGGTTCATCCTGCCTAATTTTTCCAGTTCTTTGTTGAAATGTTCTTTAATCTGTACCGACCATTTTTTCTTTCTGGCACGAACTTCCAGTGCTTCATATTCAAGATCAGAAGAATTACCTCCAAGCTCTTCCTGGATAGTTTTAAGTTGCTGGTTCAGGAAATAATCGCGTTGCTGCTTATCCAAATCGGTACGCACCTTAGACTGGATCTGGTTTTTTAGTTCCAGCATCTGAAGTTCAAGGGTGAGTAATTCCATCACCATCATGGCCCTTTCCCTCAGGTTTTCCATTTCCAGCATCTTTTGCTTATCCTTTACATCTGCATTCATGTTTGAAGAGATGAAATTGATAAGGAAGGATGTGCTTTCAATGTTTTTAAGTGCCATTGCCGCTTCACTTGGAATATTTGGCGAAAGCTGAATGATCTGAGAGGACATTTCCCTGATGGATGCTACCAGTGCTTTGAATTCCTTGTCGGTTTTAAGTTTTACCTCGTTAAATTTACTGATCGTAACTTTAATATAGGGCTCAGACTGTACCTCTTCAATCAGGCGAAAACGTTGTTTACCCTGGATGATTACAGTGGTATTGCCGTCTGGCATCTGAAGCATTTTGATGATATGCGCAACGGTACCAACCTTATTCAGTTGCTCAAACGTTGGATCTTCAATTGATACATCCAGTTGTGATACTACACCAATGATCTTATCGCCTTTATAGGCTTCTTTTATTAATTTTATAGATTTATCCCTGCCTACCGTGATAGGGATGACAACGCCGGGAAATAAAACAGTATTTCTAAGAGGGAGGATTGCTAGTATGTCCGGAGTTTCTTCGCTATTCATCTCATCTTCATCTTGTTGGGACATTAATGGGAAAAATTCCGTGTCTTCATTTATGATGGGTAGTGCATTGCCAAAATCAAATTGATCTTTTATACTCATTAAATAGCCTTTCTAAATAAAAAACGACAATCTGACAGTGTGCCGTTTCAAAAAATATTAATTATATATTGATTGCTGTAATTTCAACTCCTGTGCCAAAGGGTCAATATCGGGTTTTGCATGTTAAAAAGGCAGAAATTAAAAAAATAATTGTCGCCTTTATCATAATTTTTGATTTTTAGCGTTAACCCATTGAATAAGATAAAACATGTCTAATTGTAGTGACTTAGTGTATGATTTTATATCTTTATTCGTTATTAAATAAAATTTGATGAATTACATTAAAAGAACGCTTTTATTATTTTTGGTTATTTACGCCCAGGTTACAGTTGCCCAAAGTGGAGGATATGATAAGTTGGGGATGCAGGCGATGATGAAAGGCGATTACAAGGGGGCGGTTGCCCAATTGGAGAAAGCTGATTCAAAGAGTCCGAATACGCCAAGTATTTTAAAGATGCTGGGATACTCTTATTTTCAATGCGGAAATTTCGAAAGCTCTATAGAAACCTATAGCAGGCTGATTACTATTAAACCGTCTGACTACTCTGCCTATTATTACAGGGGAAAAGCCAGACAAAATGTTGCAAACGATCCTAAGGAATCTTTAAATCAAATGCGCGAAAACTTCTATCTGTCTTCAATCAAGGATTTTAGTAAAGCAATTGAAATTAATGGAGAGGAAGATACCCAACTATTGCAAAACAGGGGGCTGGCCTATAAAGATTACGCGATTTACAAATCTTACAAGATTAAGAAACGCGCAGATAAGGAAGCTTGTATTGCAATCTTTAACAGTTCGATAGCCGACTTTCAAAAGGTTTTGGTTGTTCAACCCTTGCGTAAAGATATTATATCGCTGATTGATTATGTAAAAGCGCAGATTACAAGCCTAAAATAGTACCTATTAATCATAAGATAAACGGCCGTTCCATTAACGTGGAGCGGCCGTTTTATTATCGGAAGAAATAGCGCGCAAGCAATTGTACTATGCTCATTCCCACGATCCAAAGTATAGTTTGGATTTTAGCTGCATTGATCTTGTCTGTAAATTCAACCCTCAGCAGGTTTATCTTGTCATTAAACTCCAGTTTCAACTCATTGAATTTTTCATTAAGCTCTAATTTCAGGTCGCTGATTTTGCTATTGAGTTCAAGTTTCAAGTCGCTGATTTTTTCAGTAACTTCGATTTTTACATCATTGGTTTCGTCTCTTAATCCAGCTTTAGCATCTTGAATGGCTGCAATTGTTTCCGTATTCACTTCGCCTTTAATAGTGGAAAGCAGAGATTTTACGGCTTCTAAGGCAATGGTTTCGTCAGTTTTATTTTTAATCAGTTGAAAGAGCCTGATGTTTGAAATTTGATTATCCATATTCTAACAGTTAATGTATGCAGTAAAAATGAAAATATAAAATTTAATAACAAAAAAAAATAAACCTCAGGTTACTTTTAACGTGTCCTGTTGTATATGGGCCCTTTTCAAAACCGCCCAAGAATCCGGTAATTTTTTTCATTCAGCAATTTAATATGCTGGGTTTTCCTGATCTCGTACAAGCTGTCTGGAATATAGGATAGCGTATCGTTTGAACTATAGAGGATGTTGGTGGTGTTATTAATGATCTGTAGTTTGCTAACTTTACCTGAGCGGTAAGTTACGCTTAAAGATTTTACTGGAACCTTGTCGTTGTTAGAAAGGTAAATTTCCTGGTCCCTGGTTTTATGCAATTGAAAAAGTCCCTGCCAGGAGGATTTGTTAATGTCAGCATCTGAAAAGGCCGACAACTCTTTCTGCCAATCGGCGATTTTTACCTGTTTATTTTCTTCGGCACTATTTACAGTTACTGTCTTATCAACTTCCGGATTAAGCCGCTGAAGGCGTTTCGCTTCCTGGTCAATAAAGTTTTTCAAACTGAAATACTGCGGTACTGAAGATTGTTTTTTGGAAGCTGCAGAATCACAGCCTCCAAAAAACAAAAGTATTAAAGAAAGGAATACAATTATCCGCATTAGATCAAAGCGTTTCCTGTCATGATTGCCGGTTTTTCGATGCCCATCAATTTTAGGATGGTAGGTGCAACGTCTCCCAGCTTGCCATCGGCAATGGAAGTGTAATCTGTGCCCACCAAAATGCAGGGTACAAGATTGGTAGTGTGTGCCGTATTTGCAGAGCCATCACCATTCACCATGAACTCAGAGTTTCCGTGATCAGCAAGGATGATAAAGGCATATCCGTTTGCAAGGCCTTTTGTTACAACTGCCTCTGCACAGCGGTCGGCCGTTTCAACAGCTTTAACTACTGCATCAAACACACCTGTATGACCTACCATATCGGGATTGGCAAAGTTGAGGCATATAAAATCTGCCCAGCCAGACTCCAGTTCTTTCGTAATCGCATCTGTAATTCCCTGTGCGCTCATTTCTGGTTTTAAGTCATAGGTAGCCACCTTTGGAGAAGGAATCATTATTCTCTTCTCATTTTCGAAAGCCTGCTCCCTGCCGCCAGAGAAAAAGAAAGTTACATGCGGATATTTTTCAGTTTCTGCAATTCTGATTTGATTTTTATGGTTTCTCTCCAGTATTTCACCTAAGGTTTCCTTAAGATCATCTTTAGTAAAGATCACTTTTACGTTGTCAAAGTTTTCGTCATAAGTGGTCATTGTTACATAATACAATGGCAACTTATGCATACCAAAATCCGGATAGTCATTTTGTGTTAATGCAGCAGTGATTTCCCTGCCCCTGTCAGTTCTGTAGTTGAAACAAATTACAACATCACCGGGCTGTATAGTTGCCACCGGTTTACCGTCGTTTTCAGTTAATACAATAGGTTTGATAAATTCGTCGGTAATTCCTTCAGCATATGATTTTTCAATTGCAGCTACCGGGTTCTGCACATGTTCGCCAATACCATTAACCATTACGTCGTAGGCCTGTCTTACGCGCTCCCAGCGTGAATCCCTATCCATTGCATAATACCGGCCAACAAGGCTGGCAATTTTTCCGGTCGAGGTTTTAAGGTGTGCGTCAAGGTCTTTTATAAAACCAAGGCCCGAATTTGGATCAGTGTCCCTGCCATCTAAAAAGGCATGGACAAAAACATTTTTAAGTCCTTTTTCGTTTGCTGCGTCACATAGACCTTTAAGGTGGTTAATATGGGCATGTACCCCGCCGTCTGAAACCAAACCAATAAAATGGACAGCTTTATCATTACTCCTGGCATAATCGAAGGCGTCAACCAGTGTCTGGTTTGTTTTGATAGATCCATCGCTAATGGCTTTGTTTATACGGCCCAGTTCCTGGTAAACTACCCTTCCGGCGCCAAGGTTCATATGGCCCACTTCCGAATTTCCCATTTGTCCTGCAGGTAAGCCAACAGCTTCGCCTGAAGCTTCCAGTTTAGAATTAGGATAATGTTGAAGCAAAGAATCAAAGAATGGTGTATTTGCTGCATATGCTGCATCTGAATTGTCCTGTTTTCCGTAACCCCATCCGTCAAGGATAAGGAGCATCACTTTTTTGTTGTCCATTTGAATAGTATTGATATTTCGCGGCTAATTAAAACCTAACAAATATAGGTCTATTGAAGTTTGATCGGATATATAAATGATTTTTTTTGATGTCCCTGTGGCATAATTTGTGTGCAGATAAATTGCTATCTTTAGAATATGATGAGACCCTTACTTCCGGCACTGATTTTTCTGATCCATATTTGTTGGCTTACGGCCTTTCAGGGCGAGATTGTGGATTCTTTATCAGCCTTATTCAAGTCTGCAAACTCAAAAGAAATCAGTAAAAATTTCTCGCCATCTGTTGAATTGACTATAAATGAAGAAGAAGATGTATACTCAAAAGCACAGGCCGAACAAATTTTGCGAGAGTTTTTTACAAAAAATCCACCATCCAGTTCGGCAGTTGTACATCTGATTAATACCAATCCGAATTATAGGTTCGGCGTACTGGCTTTAGGTACAAAAAACGGAAAATTCAGGGTAGCTGTAACACTAAAAAAGACAGCCAATGCCTTTTTTATTACTGAATTAAGAATAGAGCCCGATAAATAATAGCGCTAATTTATGTAAAAATGCTATTTTTGATCTAAAATAGATGTTTTGGATAAGAAATTAATAGACCTGTTTATAAAAAATGCCATCGCTGAAGATCTTGGTGATGGGGATCATACTTCACTTTCCACTATTCCGGCAGGCGCTGTTGGAAAAGCTAAACTTCTGGTTAAAGAAGATGGGATACTTGCCGGGGTAGAATTGGCAGTTGAAATTTTTGCTCAGATTGATCCGGCACTTAAAACTGATATTTTTTTCAGGGACGGTGAAGAAGTGGTTTATGGTGACATTGCTTTTAACGTTGAAGGTAGTGTGCATTCTATTCTGCTCGCAGAGCGTTTGGTACTCAATTGTATGCAAAGAATGAGTGGTATTGCCACTAAAACCAACAGAATTGTGAAATCTTTAGCGCCATATGCTGCAAAATTGCTTGATACACGTAAGACAACACCTGGGTTGCGCTATCTTGAAAAATGGGCAGTAAGAATTGGCGGAGGTGTAAATCACCGTATTGGACTATATGATATGATTCTGATTAAGGATAACCATGTGGATTATGCTGGCGGAATTGCAAATGCTATTACTGCTGCAAACGTATATCTTGCGGATAAAGCCAAACAGCTGGAGATAGAAATTGAGGTTCGCAACCTGGAAGAGCTGAACCAGGTGCTGGAAAAGGGAATGGTTAGCAGGATCATGCTGGATAATTTTGATTTTCCAGCGCTTAGAAAGGCGGTGGAGCTAATTGGACATCGTTATATCACTGAAGCATCGGGCGGTATTACGGAGGATAATATAACTGAATATGCTGCTTGTGGGGTTGATTATATTTCAATGGGGGCAATTACCCATTCAGTAAAAAGTTTAGATATGAGTTTAAAAGCCTTTTAGGGTATGATATCCATATTTTCTATTTCTGCAGTTATTTTAGCATATCTCTGCGGATCAATTCCCACTGCGGTGTGGATTGGCCAGGCCTTTTACGGTATCGATGTCAGGGAATATGGCAGCGGGAATGCAGGCGCAACAAATACCTTCAGGGTATTAGGTAAAAAGGCCGGTCTGGCAGTAATGACTATTGATATTGCAAAAGGGTACACCGCCACTAAACTTGCCTATTTTATAGGTCTTTCTGTAACCGGTCCGCACAATTCTTCACAATTTGTAAACTACGAGCTGGCACTGGGCGTAACTGCTGTAATGGGACATTTGTTCCCAATATTTGCAGGATTTAGGGGAGGGAAGGGCGTAGCTACGCTTTTTGGAATGATTTTGGCAGTTAATTTTCCGGCAGCGATGCTTTGCGTTCTTGTTTTTGTAGTGATACTCCTGGTAACAAAATATGTTTCACTTGGTTCTATATGTGCTGGGTTTACATTCCCTCTGGGTATTGTGTTTGTACTGCATTCTACAATTAAGTCGGAGGTTTTATATAGCATGTGTGTATGTATATTAATACTGGTAACACATCAGAAAAATCTGGAGCGGCTACTTAAGGGCAAGGAATCAAAAGTATACCTGTTTAAAAAGAAAACTAACTAAATAAACACTTGATGAAGAAGTTATTACTCACTGGTATTGCAGCTGCGATATTGTTAAATTATGGTTGCTCGACAGTGCCGTTGTCTGGAAGAAACAGGATAAGTTTTGTGAATGAGAGCGAAATGCAGACTGCTGCTGCGCAGAGTTATACTACACTTTTGAAAGATCCACAAACCAAAGTCCTAAATAATGCCGATGCACAGCGTGTGAAGAGGATTGGGGAGAAAATAGCCACTGCTGTTACAAAATATATGAATGCCAATGGGTATGGTTCGCAGATTGAAGGATTCAAATGGGAGTTTAACCTGATTGACAGTAAAGAGGTAAATGCCTGGTGTATGCCTGGCGGTAAGGTGGCTGTTTATTCAGGCATTCTTCCTGTAACGAAAGACGATGCTGGGCTGGCCACTGTAATGGGACATGAGATTGCCCACGCCGTAGCGCGACATTCATCTGAAAGGGCTTCAAAAGCGGCGGTAGCACAAGGTATAGGCGGTATTTTGGGAGCAGCCACTGGAACGCAGTCGGCAGCTACACAAAGTGTAATTAACCAGGTATACGGAATTGGTGCACAGGGATTTTATTTGTTACCAAATTCGAGGACGCAGGAGTTGGAGGCGGATCATTTAGGTTTGATCTTTATGTCTATGGCTGGGTATAATCCTTCAAATGCAGTTGGGTTCTGGCAACGTATGGCAGCAGCGAGCCAGGGTTCGCAAAAACCTGCGGAATTTATGAGTACGCACCCCGCGGATGCTACCCGAATAGCACAGATACAAAAAGACCTGCCCGAAGCGCAACGTTATTTTAATTCGCCGACCGGAAAAATGGTAAATTAATTAGTTATAAAAGGGTCATTTATTGGCCCTTTTAACGTTTGTATCATTGCTGAGGCCTTTAAAAGGCATTCTTCATACTCTTGCTCTGCAGAAGATGCGTAAGTAATTGCCCCGCCCACCTGAAATGACAGGTGTTTTAGGGTACTATTATATAGGATACTGCGTATTACAACATTAAAGTCAAAATCTCCGGCAGCGTCGAAATATCCGAATGCTCCGGAGTAAATACCTCTCCTGCTGTTTTCTGTTGCTTCAATCAGTTCCATTGCCCGCACTTTTGGTGCCCCCGTCATTGATCCGATAGGGAAAGTATTTTTAATGGCATCCACGGGATGGACAGATGGATCAAGTACACAGCTTATTGTTGAAATCATTTGATGTACCTGGGGGAATGTATAAATACCGAAGAGCTCTTCAACCTTGACGCTTCCTTTTACTGCACTTTTGGTGAGATCGTTTCTAACCAAATCTACAATCATTACGTTTTCTGCCTGTTCTTTTCTGTTTTGCTGCAGCTCTAACCGGATTTGCTGGTCTGCAAACTGGTTGGCACTGCGTCTGGCCGTGCCTTTGATGGGTTGGGAAAACAGGCGGTTTTTCCTTTTGCAAAGAAAACGTTCCGGGCTTGCGGACAAAACATACCTATCTTTCAGTTTGAAAAAGCCCGAAAAAGGGGTAGGTGATATGGCGCTTAAACTTTGGTAAACCTGATACGGATTAATTTCTGCATGTTCTGCAAAGAACTCCTGGCATAGGTTTACCTCATAAATATCACCAATAGCGATGTGCGACCTCAGCAATTCTACTTTATTTAAATACTCATCTCTAGTCATTCGAGGTTGAATATCAGGAATAGCAGAAGGCACCGCTGTAAGCGGAACAAAGTTATTGATTATCTCAGGCAGATTGGCAGGGCCGGTAATTGCTGTTATTTCGCCATTTTTTATCGCCAACAGGTATTCAGGTATGAAGAAGAACAAATCCGGGAAATCAAGATCATTTTCATGTGCAGTTTGCAGATCTTCCAGTTCATTTTTGAGATCATAACTGAACAGGCCAAACATCCATTCCTGCTTATCCCCGTAAAATTCTTTTAGTTGATGGAAAGCATTTCCAGAATGGCCTTCCAACTGTTGTTTTGCCCCTGCAGCAAGCAGAAAATCATATTTTGAATAAGGATCTGAATATCCATTTGAATCCATGCAACAGCAAATTTCAAATTGGTTCGCCCATTGCAAAGCCTTTTGTTTAAACAGAATTAATTCCCGCGGGGTCATTGGATGAAATGGAATTTTGGGCGTAAGAGAACTGTTTGAAAAATACAGGGAAATAAAAAAGGCGGCACCAGCCGCCTTTTTTATATAGATTATTTTTAGTTGAGGATCAGTGTTTGCACCCTGTCCGGACCTACTGAAAGATATTTTACAGGTACTTCAAGTTCCTTCTCCAGGAAAGCGATATAATCAGCAAGCTGAGCCGGAATTTCATCTACTTTTGTAATTTTAGTAATATCAGTTTTCCAACCTTCAATAGCCTTTAAGACCGGTGTAGGTTTAATAGAAATGATATCGTAAGGCATGTAGTCGATAGTTTCGCCATTATGCTCATAATGTGTGCAAGCATAAATCGTATCAAATCCGCTCAGTACATCAGCTTTTGTCATCACCATTTCTGTAACTCCATTGAGCATAATAGCATATTTTAATGCAGGAAGATCTATCCATCCGCATCTGCGTGGCCTGCCGGTAGTAGCACCAAATTCATGACCTACCTGACGGAGGTTTTCACCAACTTCATCTTCAAGTTCAGTAGGGAAGGGGCCGCTTCCTACACGGGTGCAGTAAGCTTTGAAAATACCTACAACGCTTCCAATCCTGTTTGGGGCAATTCCTAATCCCGTACAAGCACCCGCAGTGGTTGTATTGGATGAAGTAACAAAAGGATAAGAACCAAAGTCAATATCCAGCAGGGTACCTTGTGCACCTTCTGCCAGTACTTTTTTTCCTTCTTTCAAATAGCCATTTACGAAATGCTCGCTGTCTACATGTGGAATGCTTTTCAGGAATTCAACAGCTTCGAAGAATGCTGCTTCTTTTTCTTCAAGATCGTATTCAAAATTATAGTGCGAAAGCAGTTCTTTATGTTTTGTTACCAGTTTGGTATAACGCTCTTTGAAGTCAGGCAGTGTAGTATCCCCCACACGTAAACCATTACGTCCGGTTTTATCCATATAAGTTGGGCCTATACCTTTAAGTGTAGAACCAATTTTGTCTTTACCCATTTTTTGCTCATTTGCAGCATCCAGTAACTGGTGTGTTGGCAGGATCAAATGCGCTTTGCGTGCAATCACCAATTTGCCTTTGGCAATTGGGTCGTGACCGGCTAATTTAAGGTTATCCAGTTCCCTCTTTAAAATAATGGGATCAATTACCACTCCATTACCAATCAGATTCATGGTTTTCTCGTTAAAAATACCAGATGGAATGGTATTCAGAACAAATTTTTTGCCATCAAACTCTAAGGTGTGTCCGGCATTCGGTCCGCCTTGAAAACGAGCTATCAAATCATATTGCGGACATAAAACGTCAACAATTTTCCCCTTGCCCTCATCGCCCCATTGCAGGCCAAGAAGCACGTCTACTTGCGTCATTATTTTAATTTAAGAAAAGATTATAATTGTGTTGGTTAACTTGCATTCTTGATGTCTTCTTTCTGTTTGATTGTAGCTTTTGCCGCACAGTCAAAGCAGCTGCCATACAAATTCAAAGAGTGATGTTTGATGTCAAATTTCAATAGGTCGCCCACCATAGTCTGAATTTGGTGGATACGAGGATCGCAAAATTCAACTACTTTACCGCAATCTATACAGATGATATGATCGTGCTGATGGTAACCATAAGATTTCTCAAACTGTGCCATATTTTTACCAAACTGATGTTTGGTGACAAGATCACAGGAAACAAGTAACTCCAGCGTATTATATACTGTAGCCCTGCTTACCCGGTATTTCTGGTTCTTCATATGTATGTAGAGGGTTTCTACATCAAAGTGATCATCTCTGGAATATATTTCTTCTAAGATAGCAAAACGCTCAGGCGTTTTTCTCAGGCTTTTATTTTCGAGGTAGGCTTCAAAGATTTTTCTAACCAACTCGCTGTTGTGGTTTGTAGACATAGTTTTAAAACTCCTTTCAAAGGTATCAATTTTTAAATAGAACTTTATGTTTTATTCGATTTTTTAGGCATCGAAACGTGTAACACCGGTTACGCCCTTTACTTCTAAAAGATTTTTGATCAGGTTGTCAAGGTGCTCTTTATCATTTACAAAGATCATAATTGACCCGTCAAAGATACCATTATCTGTGTCAACTGTGATAGAACGCATGTTCACTTTAAAGTCATTAGAAATAACCTTAGTAATGTTATTGATGAGCCCAACATCATCGATGCCTATAATATGAAGACCGGTAAGGAAGGTGAGTTCCTGTTGCTTGTTCCATTTGGCTTTTACTATCCGGTATCCATAATTTGCCATCAGCTGTGCTGCATTTGGACAGTTTGTGCGGTGTATTTTAATGCCTTCACTTACCGTGACAAAACCAAATACATCGTCGCCCGGAATGGGGTTACAGCATGCGGCAAGTGTGTAGTCTATCTTTTGAAGATCTTCTCCGATCAGCAGGATATCAGATTCGGGACCCTTAACTTTATTGAGCAAGGCTTCAATCTGCTGTCCGTCATTTTTCTCTGTACCCTTGTTTTCGGTTTCTTTTTCGCTGGCAACGTATTCCTTAAGGTCTTTTAACTCGATTTTTCCTTGTGCAACCGCTATAAAAAGCTCCTGGGTAGAGGCCAGCTTAAAGAAATAGCTCAGTTTGTTAAGGTTATCAGTATTATAGGTGATTTTTAGAGATTTGAGTTTGCGTTCCAGGGTCTCTTTGCCTTCTTCTGCAATCTTTCTTTTTTCTTCTTTAAGGGAAGATTTTATTTTTGATTTAGCTTTTGCCGTTACTACAATGTTTAACCAATCCTCTTTAGGTACCTGTTTGCTTGAGGTAATAATCTCCACCTGGTCGCCATTTTGCAGCTTATAGGAAAGAGGTACCAGTTTATGGTTCACCTTGGCGCCTATACATCGTGCACCCACATCGGTATGAATTTCAAACGCAAAGTCCAGTGCTGTGGCGCCCAATGGCAGTTGTATCAATGCACCTTTAGGGGTGAAAATGAAGATTTCATCAGAGAAAAGGTTCATTTTAAAATCGTCCAGGAAGTCGAGGGCATTGGCTTCGGGATTATTAAGCATTTCCCTTACTTTCATGATCCACTGGTCAAGACCGTTGTCGTTACTGGATTCCTTGTATTTCCAATGTGCCGCAAATCCTTTCTCAGCAATTTCATTCATCCGCTGTGTACGGATCTGCACTTCTACCCACTGTCCTTTAGGCCCCATTACAGTAGTATGCAATGATTCGTATCCGTTAACTTTTGGCGAAGAAACCCAATCCCTTAACCTGTCTGGGTTAGGGCGGTATAAATCAGTCACAATAGAATAGGCTTTCCAGCAATCTGCTTTTTCATTTTCCGGTGTGCTGTCAAGTACAATCCTGATGGCAAAAAGATCATATACCTCTTCAAAAGGGATATTTTTCTTTTTCATTTTATTCCAGATGGAATGGATTGATTTAGGTCTTCCATATATATTGGCTACAAAGCCTTGTTCGGCCAGGATTTCGTTGATAGGATCAACAAATCTCTTGACAAAAAGGTTGCGCTCTGCTTTTTTCTCGTTGAGCTGCGTAGCAATAAACTTATAGGTATCCGGTTCAAGATACTTCATGGAAAGATCTTCCAGCTCTGATTTTATGGCATATAAGCCCAATCGGTGTGCAAGTGGTGCATATAAATAGATAGTCTCTGAGGCAATTTTTAACTGTTTGTGCCTTGGCATAAAATCCATTGTCCGCATATTATGCAGCCTGTCTGCCAGTTTGATGAGGATTACCCGTACATCATCAGCCAGGGTAAGCAGCATCTTTCTGAAGTTTTCTGCCTGCAACGAACTATTATAATCAAAAACACCGGAGATTTTGGTAAGCCCGTCAATAATTTTTGCCGTTTTTTTTCCAAATTCCCTTTCAATATCTTCAAGCGTAATATCAGTATCTTCCACTACGTCGTGCAGCAGTGCGCACACAATAGAAGTTGTCCCCAGTCCGATCTCTTCTGCGGCGATCTGTGCAACGGCGATAGGGTGATAAATATAAGGTTCGCCAGATTTCCTGCGCATATCTTTATGGCTCTCCAGCGCCATATCGAAGGCTTTTCTGATTTCCTTTTTGTCCCCCTTCTGCAACGTTGGCTTACAGGCGCGCAGCAGGGCGCGGTATCTTTTTAAGATCTCCTGTTTTTCAGCTTCTAAATCAATCACTAAGGTGTTCTTCATTTGTATTATTTTCGTAATAATTATCGCTTGTCTAACGTTTAAGGCTATATTAGATTTAGTTATAAACCTAATGTATTAAATTTACTTAACTTTGTGGGAGTATAAATTTATGAAATTTTGCAGGTTATTTATTCTGTTATTTGTCATTATTGCCGCAGAAAAGCTAAAAGCACAGGAAATCCCTGCGCCTTATAAGTTTCCTCCAAGGGGTAAAAATGATACTATCAGGGTAGCTTCCACAAACGATAATGGGGAAATGATCCCATGGATGTCTCTGAATGAGGTGGTTATCTACGGCGTCAGGATGTTCAAGTCGCCCGCAGACCGTGCGGCATATAACAGGCTCCGGTACAATGTACTGAAGGTGATGCCCTATGCGCTTTTTGCGAAAAGAAGGTACGAACAGCTGGAACGCGACCTTGCTGTAACAACTGACCGTAAAGAACACAAGAAACTGGTAAAACAATGTGATGCGGAAATCAAACAAATGTTTAAAACCGAGATCAAGGAACTGACCATTACGCAGGGCCAGATTCTTACCAAGCTGATTGACCGCGAGGTTGGGCGCACCACTTATGAAATTGTTAAGGAAACGCAGGGCGGTGTGAAGGCCTTTTTGTATCAGTCTGTAGCACGGGTAGTAGGGCATAACCTAAAAAGCACTTATAATCCGGAAGAGGAGAGAGACATAGAGTCAATCATTATATCCTCGGGATTTTACCGTCAATAGTAATGGAAGAAAACCCCAGGAGTATTTACCAGTTCAAAGCGAAATTAAACAACGGAGAAGAGAAGAAGTTATCAGACTATAAGGGTAAAGTATTGCTGGTGGTAAATGTTGCTTCTGCCTGTGGATTTACCCCCCAGCTTAAGGAATTGCAGGAGCTAAGGGATACACTCAATACAGACGATTTTGAAGTGCTGGGATTTCCATCCAACGACTTTGGCGGACAGGAGCCTTTAGAGGGAAAAGCGATCAATGACTTTTGCCAGGTTAATTATGGCGTGAATTTTCCGGTTTTCGCAAAACTGACGGTCAAGGGAGAACATGCTAATCCGATTTTCAGGTTTTTAAGCAATAAGGGACTAAATGGACATTTTAAATCTACTCCCAGATGGAACTTTCATAAATACCTCATAGACAAGAACGGCGAGGTAGCAGATTATTTTTATCCATTTACCAGGCCAATGTCATCAAAGATTATAAAAAAAATTCGAAGGTTGTTATGAGCTTGAATTGCCCAAACGATAAAGCGGCACAAATAAGTATATATAAAGAAGAACAAAATAAATGAAGTTAGATATTTTAGTATTAGCGGTTCATCCTGACGATGCAGAGTTGGGATGTTCTGGTACAATTTTAAAACATATTGCATTAGGAAAAAAGGTTGGAATAGTTGACTTTACAAGAGGGGAATTAGGTACCAGGGGCACGGCGGAGACGCGCGACGAAGAGGCAGCCGATTCAGCGAAGGTTATGGGTTTGCATGCTCGGGAAAACCTGCGTTTTAAAGATGCTTTCTTTAAAAATGACGAAGATCATCAGCGAGAAGTAATCAGAATGATTAGAAAATACCAGCCTGAAATTGTTCTTAGCAACGCGTTGCGTGACAGGCACCCAGATCATGGGAGAGCGGGTGACCTGGCTAATGATAGCTGTTTTTTTTCAGGACTTTCTAAAATCAGGACTTTTGAGGACGGCATTGAGCAAGAGGCCTGGAGGCCACGATTGTTATTACAGTATATCCAGGACTATTATATCCACCCGGATGTGATCATTGATATCACTCCTTATATGGAAACCAAGATTGAAGCTGTGAAGGCATTTAAGACCCAGTTCTATAATCCGGACCTGGACGAGCCCTCAACTTATATTTCATCACCTGAATTTTTTGAGAGCGTAATTGGACGTGCACGTGAATTTGGAAAATCCATTGGCGCCACATATGGTGAAGGATTTACTTCCCGTAAACTTTTGGGGGTTGAAAGTCTGTTTGACCTAAGGTAATCAACATAGTATCAAAATATATCCCGATGTTATATTTTAGTTACTTCATAAGTGAAGTAATATATTTTATATAATTTGGGACAAAATAAAAAACTGAAATGAAAAAATTAATCTTATCATTATTGATAACCTCGCCGGCATTGGTATTTGCACAAACCGGGGAATTTACGCTTAACGGAAAAATCGGTACCCTGAATTCTCCTGCAAAAGCGTACCTAAATTATGTGGCAAACCAAAAACAGGTAATGGATTCTGCGGTGATTACTAAAGGAACCTTTGTTTTCAAGGGAACAGTATCCGGACCAACGATGGGAAGGATAATCCTTGACCATAAAGGGGAAGGTTTAAGAAAACTAGGCAGGGCTGCTGATAATGTTGTAGTATACCTTGAACCAGCGGCAATCACGGTTTCTGCCAAAGACTCTGTAAAGAATGCAGCAATTACAGGTTCTAAGCTTAATGATGAGAATTCGCGCTATATGAAATTTGTGGCTGCTCCAATAGCTGAGATTAAGGCAATAAATGCTGAGTATAGCGCGGCTCCTGAGGAGAAACAAAAGGATGATAACTATAAGAAATCGCTGGAAGCACGTTATGAAAAATCGGCTGCGAAACTACAGGTACTGCAGTCTGACTTTATAAAAGCTAACCCTGATTCTTACTTCAGTTTGATGGCTTTGGGTGAGTCTACGCAGCAAGGTATTGACGTTGCAAAGGTGGAACCAATTTATAAGGGTCTTTCAGAACGGTTACGCGGAACAACCGCGGGAGTTGAACTAGGAAAAGCTATCGAGTCGGCAAGAGCTACCTCTGTTGGTGTGATGGCGCCTGATTTTACGCAGAATGATGTGAACGACAAACCAGTTAAATTATCAGATTTAAGAGGAAAGTACGTTTTGCTTGATTTTTGGGCATCATGGTGCGGTCCCTGCCGTGCAGAAAATCCAAATGTTGTAGTTGCTTACAATAAATTTAAGGATAAAGGGTTCACTGTTATGGGCGTATCGCTTGATCGTCCCGGTAGCAAAGACGCCTGGTTGGCTGCTATTGCAAAAGACGGATTAACCTGGACACAGGTATCGGATCTTAAATTCTGGAATAACGAAGCTGCACAGTTATACGGTGTGCGTAGTATTCCTCAAAACTTTCTGATAGACCCAACTGGCAAGATTGCTGCAACTAACCTGAGAGGTGAAGAATTGCAGGCTAAACTGGCCGAGTTGTTGAAATAAGAGGGTTGTTGAAGTAAAAAATAGATAAAATTGGAATGGCCGTCACTACTGACGGCCATTTTGTTTATAAGGGTATCTGGTAACAATTACATTTCCTACAGCACTCTTTTCATACATGGCCAAACAGTTATCATTGAAAGAAGGATCGAAGTTAACGTTGCCGGGGAATAGTTCAGTTGGTGCCTTTGTGCCTTCCTTAAAATAATATACTTTGGTGGTCCCACCCTTATGGTGAGGTTTATAGTTGCCGTAGGTTTCCATTTCAGGCCAGATAGTGTCCTTTACCGTTACTGAAAATACATACTGCACAGGCCCTGTATTGTTTTCATTCCTATATTCTGCAATTTGCTTGAAACTTGATTTAAGTTCGCCCGCGCCGGGCTGGAAAAACGTGCCTTTGAGCATCCATCCAACCAGAAACAGGACCAATACAATCAGAAATGTGTTTATTTTTTTATTCCTCATTGTTTACAAATTTGCCAGGATTTTAGTCATCACTTCCATGCCTTCGTCTATATGACTTTTTTCTATGATGAGGGCGGGGCGGAAGCGTATAGTTTGGGGGCCGCAACCCAGGAACATTACGTTTTGTTCCAGGCCCTTTTTTATAAAATTATTTCGCATGTCTGCATGAGGAAAATCAAATGCACATAACAATCCCTTTCCCCTCACATTGCTTATCTGGTCGTACTTTAAGGACAGTTGATGAATATTCTCTTTGAGGTAAATGCCAATTTGCGCTGCGTTGTCACAAAGTTTATCCTCTTCTACAATGTTTAGTATCTGTGTAGCCCTTACCATATCCACCAGGTTGCCTCCCCAGGTAGAGTTGATCCTGGACGGTACTTTAAATACATTGCGCTCTATTTCATCTACTTTTGCACCAACCAGTATTCCGCACACCTGCATTTTCTTACCAAAAGCAAGTATATCCGGACGTGCTTTTTCACTGTAGTGCTGGTGGCACCAAAATTTCCCTGTCAACCCTACGCCGGTTTGTACTTCATCGTAGATCAAAAAAGCTTCGTTCTCATCTGCTATGCTGCGCAACTGAATTAAAAACTCTTCACGCAAGTGGTTATCGCCACCTTCAGATTGGATAGGCTCTATGATAATTGCACAAATGTCATCTTTAAAGTCTGCAAAAGCCTGTTTGACCTGTGCAATGGATATTTCTTCAGTTTGTATAGCCTGTTCCAGGTTATCATTTTCAAGTGGAAAGTTCACTTTTGGGACCGATACCCTGGGCCAGTCAAATTTTGCGAACCATTTAGTTTTGTCGGGAAGTGTATTGGTTAAACTAAGCGTATAACCTGTTCTTCCATGAAATGCTTTTTCAAAATGCAGCACTTTGAAACCCTTTTCCTCCTTATATCCTTTTGCGAAGTTTTTCTGCACTTTCCAGTCCATAGCAACCTTCAGGGCGTTCTCTATTGCCAATCCACCACCTGCGATGAAAAATGCATGCGGCAGATAGGAAGGAATTCCGATTTCGCCAAAAGTTTTTACAAATTCAGCATATTGCTGCGTATAAACATCTGAATTGGATGGATTGGCCATTGCGGCCAGCAAAAGGTTTTGCTTGAAACTTTCGTCATTTACCATCTTCGGGTGGTTGTAACCGAGCGGAACTGAAGCGAAACAAGTAAAAAAATCCAGCAGTTTCCGTTTATACTTTGAATCGTAAATGTACGCCCCATGGCTCTGCCCCATATCGTAGGTAAGGTCAAATCCATCGGCTAAAACGTGTTGGCTTATCGTGTCGTTTACCTGGTGCGGAGCTACAGTAAGTTGGTACATAATTCTATAGTTTGGTATGTCTCAAATGTAGTAAAAACCGCTTAAATAACAAATCCAGGGCATTTTTTGGGTAGAAAGATAAAATCATGGTTTAAACGATTTAAAGTTGGTTTTTTAAAAGAAAAGGCAGCAGGATATTTTTTTTCACTGCATTTTTGCTGTCAATTAATTAAGCAGGATGCTACAGGACGCGCTAAATTAAATTAATGGTTAGGTTTGTTATAACCAAGTCATAAGCCTATTGAACACATGAAAATATTTTCTACAATCGGAGTGCTTGCGCTCTGCGCTACGGTCTCCTTCGGACAGCAAAAATTGCCTGCAAATGATGTGACTACTCCATTACACCTCATGAAGCCTGATTACCCTGTTCCCTATGGTGCAACAACAGAAAATGAAATTAAAGAAGTGCTGGATAGAATAAATTTGTATCTCAATGCCGTTACACCACCGCAATTGGCAGACGGCAAATCAGGGAAGGTAATTGCCGATTTATCTAATGCTGGAAGTACCGCGGTGTTTAAACCAGGTGATTTCAGACTAATTAGTTATGAATGGGGTGTTACCTATACAGGGATGCTATTGGCAACTGAAACTACGGGCGATAAAAAGTTCAGTGATTACACTGTAAAAAGGGTCAATTTTATTGCAGATGTAGCATCGCGATATCGGGATGTGTACGAGAAGGACCATAAGGCTGTTTCGCCTGTAAAATCGGTGCTCGAACCCAGGGCGCTTGATGATGCTGGTGCCATTTGCGCGGCAATGATCAAAGCAACACATGCCGGTGGTATGAAGGCAGATGTGCGACAGGTGATTGACAATTATATCAATTATATCATGAAGAAAGAATTCCGTCTATCTGATGGAACTTTGGCGCGTAACCGACCACAGCCGAATACCCTGTGGCTGGATGACCTTTATATGAGTTTACCTGCACTGGTACAAATGGGTAAATTGACGGGTGATACTAAATACTACGATGAAGCCTTAATGCAGTTCGGTTTGTTTTCAAAACGCATGTTTAACGCCGGAAAAGGTCTTTATATGCATGGATGGGTAGAAGGTATGGAACCACATCCCGAATTCCGTTGGGCAAGGGCTAACGGTTGGGCGCTGCTTACAAAAATAGAAATGCTGGATGCCATACCAGAGGGGTATAAAGGCCGGGCAGCAATACTTGATGAATTTAAGGCGCATGTTGCGGGTCTTTCGGTGTTACAGGATGGAACCGGTTTTTGGCATCAGTTGCTGGATAAAAACGACTCTTATCTGGAGACATCTGCCACAGCAATTTACACCTACTGTATTGCACATGGTATTAATAAAGGCTGGCTGGATGCAAGGTCATATGGTCCTGTTGCACTTTCGGGCTGGAATGCAGTGCGGTCCAAAGTGAATGTTAAAGGGCAGGTAGAAGGAACCTGTGTAGGTACGGGGATGGGTTTCGATGCTGCTTTTTACTATTACAGGCCGGTGAACAGTTATGCTGCGCATGGGTATGGGCCTGCTTTGCTTGCAGGTGCAGAAATGTATAAATTACTGCAGTTACATCCGTATCAAATTAATGATAGTGCTGTACAATTTCTACATTGATCAATGTTAATATAATTTAATAAGTATGCGAATCTTTAGTTATTTACTGCTGTTTTTCTTAACGTTTTATGCCGGAACAGGGTGCGCTTATGCCCAGGATAACCGAAGCTTTAAAATATTTCAGTTTCCGGCTGATAAGATTCCGGTTATTAACGGGAAGACCGACGACTGGAAGATTGTTCCTGAAAGTTATAGCGTTAGTATGGACCAGTTATGGGATGATACAAAAAAGCATGCAACTTCTGACCGTAAAAACCTGGATGTTAAGGTAAAAGTTGGCTGGGTGAAAGGAATGAACAGGCTTTATTTTTTGTATGAAGCATATGATGATTATTGGGACTTCTCGTCAACGGATTTGCATAATGATATTTTTGAGTTGATTGTAGACGGTGACCAGTCTGGAGGTCCGTTTATTGAGCGGTTTCATCCGAATAAGAACCTGGATTCGCTGGCGGCCTATCTGTCTTTCCATGGCGTACATGCGCAAAACTATCACATTTATACCCCTGCGGTAGGGAAGGATTGGGCGTTAGTTTGGGGTAGTCAGCCCTGGATTAAAGACCTTCCTTACGCCAATGCAGCTTACGACTATAATTTCAGGCATGGGGAGTCCGGAAAGCTTACGCTGGAATTTTGGATTACACCTTTTGATTATGCCGGAAAGGAAGGCCCTCAGCGTGCTGTAGAATCTGTATTGACGGAAAACAAAAACATTGGCCTTTCCTGGGCAATCATTGATTATGATGACGACAAAGTGAAAAGTAATAATGGCTTTTGGAATTTGTCAAAAGAACACACGATGTATGGAAATGCCACTTATAGCCTTCCCTTTCAGCTTATGCCCCTGGATGAAAGGTTTACGAAGCGTATAGATGCCCGCTGGTCTTTCAAAATACTTGATCCAAACAGGCGCATGGTTTCTTTTGTTGATGAGTCGGTAGGAAAGGTTAGCTCCTGGAAATGGGTTTTTGGAGATGGTACCTCGTCAAGCGAACAGCATCCGGTGCATACTTATGATAAGCGCGGTAAATATACTGTAGTATTGTGGATAGAAGGTCCCGGTGGTAAGGCTCACCTGTCTAAAGTATGGGAAGTAGTTATTTTATAGCAAATGCAAGTTGAGGATGGAATTAGTTGTTAGGACGTTTAATAAATAAAGTATCGTTCACTGGCTATATATCAACCCCCCTTGCCTGTTGTAAGGTTAATATTTTTATTAATTTTTAATTACTGCAAACTTTATCTAATTTTATATATAATGAACTGAGTTATCTGCGCTGTGTTAACGGGGATAAATGTTACACCGAAGAAGTAATGGAGATATGTTGAAGACGAATCAACAAATAGTAACGGGGAAGAAATCGGAAAGCATACGTTTTCTTTATGATAAGTATGCAGGAATGCTGTTAGGTTACGTTATTGAAATTACGAAGGACCGTGCGACTGCCGAAAAGTTTTTAGTAAATTTTTTTTGTGATCTTTCGGGACAGCTTGGTGAACGTGATTGGGAGGGGCTTGACAGTTGGTGTCAGTTACAGCGATATGCACGGGAGCGACTGGACATTTTTATGAATAGCAACCACGAGGCGGAAGCCGTTAGGCCAGCGAATTTGGTGATGCATGGTGCACGCGATAAATACCTGGACCAGCTGAGTGACGAACAGCGGCAGGTATTCTGTGATGTATATTACTATAGAAAATCTATTGAAGTAATTTCATCAGAATTAAACAAAACTGAGGATTCAATCCGAAAGACTCTAAAAGAGGCTTTCGCTATAATGAGAAAAAGTGGTGAAAATTAACGAATACATAGAAAGCGGAATATTGGAGGCATATGTATTGGGATCTGCTTCAAAAGCGGAAGCCGAAGAGCTTTTATACATGAAAGCGAAGCATCCTGAGGTTTTGGAAGCTCTGCTTGAATTAGAAATGGATATTGAACACATTGCGCAAGGTATGGCGATTATCCCTCCTGTGGGTACCTGGGAGAAAATAGAGGCAGGGATCAATGAAGTGATAAAGGCAAAAAATTCCGGTGCATTGACTTTGGACATGCCATTTGAGGAACGTGGTGATCGCACCAGATCACGTAAAGGCAGTCAGTTTATAGAAGTTGAAGCGGAATCTGGCCATATGCGCATACGCAAGATATGGCGATGGATATTTGCCGGCGTATTTTTACTTGGCAAAATATTTTTGGCCTGTGCTATTTATTTTTATCTGGAAAACCGGCACAACGAGCGAGAGCTGGAGCAGTTAAGGTATGAACTGCAAATTCATTCTCCGAGATAAAATTTTTCTTTCATCCCCATGATGCCCAACAAGCCGCCGGTATGAATGGCGACTACCTTATCGTGCACGGGAATTTGCTTTTTCTCTACGAGGTCATAAATCGCGAAACACATTTTAGCGGTATAGACCGGATCTACCAATATGCCCTGGTCTGCAATGAACGTTTTCATGAATTTTATCAATTCAGGTTGGGTTTTTGCATACCCGCCAAAATGATAATCTGTATGTAAAATCAGCTGATCAGTTACAGTGGTGTATTTGCTGATCTCCTGCCTGATAAATTCTCCACCTTTCAGCACTGGCACTACATGCAGTTTTGTTTTTAAACCCGCATTCTGGATGCCCTGTAACAAACCTGCGGCTGTGGTCCCTGTACCTGCGGCACAAAAAATGTGATCGGTATCTGAAGGAAGTTCGGCTATCAATTCTGCACAGCCTTCAACTGCTTCGGCCGAGGCACCGCCCTCATCAATAAAATAAGTATCAGGACTATCGCCAAAATATTTTTCGTAACAAGCAGTTTTGTGCCTGTAGCTTTCGCGGTCAGTGAAAATCAGCTCCATTCCATAAAGTCTGCATAATACCAGCATTTCATTCTGCACAGCTTCTCCCCTAACAAATGCGGTAGCTTTTAATCCAGCTCTTGCCGCCGCCGCTGCGGTGGCAACCAGGTGGTTGGAATAGGCACCCCCAAATGTTACCAGGTGGTTTTTCTTCTGTATGGCTGCGGTGCTGAGAATATATTTGAGTTTTCGCCATTTGTTTCCAGAGATATAAGGGTCTATTAAATCATCTCTTTTCATCCAGAACGAGGACAGTATGGGGTGCTTTAACTGGTGTAATGGGCTGTACAGGTCTGCAAACATCACACAAATATAAAGTCTTTTAACAAGGCATTTTCCTAATATCTACACCATTAAGTTTTCGTTATTATTTCTTTTCAGAAATGTAATAGTTAAAGATTAGTTTTGTAAACTGGAACCAGAATGCAGTTATGCCTATAGTGGGCGATTCAACTGCAAAATCTGAGTCCATCATAATATTACCAATAACTTATTAATGGAAAATACGAATAGCGGGCTGGAACTGGAAGATCAGGATTTATACGAACACTTCAACATTGTTGTTGATAACGGGCAGTCGCCGCTGCGCGTGGACAAATTTCTGATGCAGCGACTGCAGAATGCTTCAAGAAACCGGATTCAAAACGCAATTGATGCTGGTAATGTGCTTGTAAACAAGGCTACTATTAAGGCTAGCTACAAGGTGAAACCGGCAGATGAGATCTCTATAGTATTTCCTCATCCTCCAAGAGATACCGAGGTTTATCCCGAAGATATCCCTTTGGATATTGTTTATGAAGATGCTGATTTGCTGATTGTAAACAAACCTGCGGGAATGGTTGTACATCCTGGATTTAACAATTACACGGGTACACTGGTAAATGCGCTTGCCTTCCATTTTGAGCAACTGCCCCAGCTGCCGGGCAACGAAGGACGGCCAGGCCTGGTGCACAGGATTGATAAAGATACTTCGGGATTGCTGATCATCAGTAAGAACGAAATAACAATGACCAAGCTGGCCAAGCAATTCTTTGATCACAGCATTACCCGTAAATATATTGCACTGGCCTGGGGAGACATTGCCGAGAATGGCACAGTTTCTGGGTATATAGGCAGAAGTGCAAAAAACAGGATCGTAATGGATGTGTACGATGATGAGGAGAAAGGCAAGTGGTCGGTTACACATTATTCGGTTTTAGAGCGTTTAAACTACGTAACCTTAATCAGTTGCCAGTTGGAGACGGGGCGTACGCACCAAATTCGTGCGCATATGCAACATATTGGCCATCCTTTGTTCAATGATGCCAATTATGGCGGTGATAAAATATTAAAAGGTACTACTTTTACTAAATACAAGCAATATGTAGCAAACTGCTTTGAACTGTTACCACGTCAGGCTTTACATGCACAAACATTAGGATTTATACACCCTACAACAAAAGAGTATATGGAATTTGAAGCACCGCTGCCACCAGATTTTGACGCGGTATTAAACAAGTGGAGAAACTATATCGTACAGGCGTAACAATTAATGCAACAGGAATATATTTTACATAACGATGAATTCATTGCTGTAAACCAGGCAATATTAACGGCAAAAAACCGCGGTTTCAGGTATGGGGACGGGCTTTTTGAGTCAATGCGCATGCAGTCCGGCAAATTGAAACATGCCGAATTGCATGCAGGCCGTTTGCAGGCAGGAATGAACGCCCTTAAGATGGAAGGGGGAATACTGTTTGACGCCTATTTTCTGAAACAGAAAGCAGCGGAATTGTGCAAAAAGAATAAACTTAAAGAGAATGTCAGGTTCAGACTTTCTGTTTATCGGGATGGCGATGGGCTCTATACGCCGGACAGCAACAAGTCTGGATATATTATGGAAGCTACGGCAATGCACGAGGCTACTTATGAACTGAATAAAAAAGGACTGATCATCAATGTATATGATGAAATGACCAAACCTGTTAATAAATTATCAAATTATAAAACAAGTAATTCACTTATGTATGTAATGGCAGGTTTGTACAAAAAGCAACATCGTCTTGATGAGGCCTTTATTTTGAATCAGCATGGTTTCCTGTGTGAGAGTATCAGCTCTAATGTATTTGTGGTGTATGATAAGCAAATTTATACGCCTGCACTTTCAGAAGGGTGTATTGCAGGCGTAATGCGTAACGTAGTAATGCAAACAGCAAAAACTAACGGCATCTCTATCATTGAAGCCCAAATTAACCCTGAGGTACTCAAAGAAGCAGATGAGGTTTTCATTACAAATGCTACGTCTGGTATCCGTTGGGTAATGGGATACGGTAAAAAACGTTATTTTAATGAAGTCACTAAATCGTTAAGTTCACTGCTTAATGCCTTATAGGTTGCTATGGGTAGCGTTACTATAAACGCATGCCTCTTAAAAACTCCGCTACTGTCATCCTTTTTTTACCTTCATACTGAACATCTATTAATTGAATAAATCCATCTGGTGCCGCAAATTTCAGGTACGTTTTTCCATCGGTAAGGTAATTTCCTGGTGAAACTTCTGGTTCAGCTTCTTCATACGCCGCTTTGAAAATCTTGATTGTTTTGTCGTTTAAGCTGGTAAAAGCAGTAGGATAGGGGCTCAATCCGCGTATTAGGTTGTAGATAGTTTTTGCTGGTTGGTTCCAGTCAATTTTACAAAACTCTTTAAATATTTTAGGGGCGTGTTTCAATTCTTCCGAAGAGATTTGCGGCTGTTCCTTATATTGTCCATCTGCTATTGCATTGACAGTTTTAAGCAAGAGTCCAGCACCGGCTTCCATCAGGTGATCATGTAAATCTCCGGCAGTATCATCATCGGCAATTGGTACCCGCACTGAAAATATGGTATCGCCAGTATCTATTTCATGTTTAAGGAAAAAGGTAGTCGCGCCACTTTCCGTTTCACCATTGATGATTGCATGATTGATGGGGGCGGCCCCGCGGTAATTGGGTAAGAGTGAAGCGTGAAGGTTAATCGTGCCCTTTGCCGGCATATCCCAAACTATTTCTGGCAGCATACGGAACGCAACTACCACCTGCAGGTCCGCTTGTAGTGCACGGAGTTCTTCAATAAAGTCCGGATCTTTCAGTTTTAAGGGCTGCAGGATGTTAAGGCCTTTTGATACAGCGTAGGTTTTTACCGCACTTTCCTGTAACTTCTGGCCCCTGCCCGCTGGTTTATCTGCTGCGGTTACTACGCCTACAATATCGTAACCTGCTTCGAATAAAGCATTTAAAGAGGCAACAGCAAATTCTGGGGTACCCATAAAAACTATCTTCATCATTCTGTGTTTTAGAAAGCAAAATAACTAAAAATTTAACGCATATTTTGCCAAATCTATATGGTTCAGACCCCGGAAGAGATTAAAGAGAGTGGTTTAGTGTATGTTACCGACAGTATGCCTGGTATTTACCGTAAAGGAAAACCTGGTGATTTTCATTATGAAGATAAAAATGGTAATAATATCACCGATGATGTACAGCTGGCCAGGATAAAGGCCCTGGTTCTTCCCCCGGCATGGACGGACGTGTGGATTGCTACAAAGAAAAATGCTTACCTGCAGGCCACAGGGCTTGATGCGGCAAAACGTAAACAATATCGTTATCATCCTAAATGGACCTCAAGACGGTCGGAACATAAATACTTCCGCTTACTGGAGTTTGGAAAGGCACTGCCGGCGGCCAGAAAAAGAATAGCAAAAGACCTGAAGCGTAAAGAATATGATGAGCAGAAAGTACTGGCCATTTGCGTTGCGGTAATGCAGAAAACGCTGATCCGTGTGGGAAATGAATCATATGCGCAGTTGTATGGCAGTTTCGGGTTATCAACTTTGCGGACTAAACATGCAAAGGTTGATGGGAATACCCTGAAGCTAAAATTTATTGGCAAAAAGGGGGTGAAGCAGGAGGTTGCACTCAACGATAAGAGCCTGGCTAAAATGGTGAAACGGTGTATGGAGATTCCCGGACAGGATTTGTTTCAGTATTATACTGATGGTAAAGAACACAAAGGGGTTGACTCAGGAAAAATCAATAACTATATCAGGGAAATTACCGGAAGTGATTTTACAGCCAAGGATTTTCGTACCTGGGGCGGAACTTTAGAAGCCCTGCGCCAGTTGGCCATCTGCTCTGGCAATGTAGAAGACATCCGCCCGAAGAAGAAGATCATAGTAGATGTACTGGACTGCGTTGCAGGTAAATTGGGAAATACCCGTGCGGTATGTAAAAGTTCTTACGTTTATCCTTTGCTGCTCGAAGCCTTTGAAAATGATGAGCTGGCCAGGTACCTGAAACAAATCCATAAGGAAAAGCCAAATACGCTGTCTGCCATGGAAAATGAGGAGAAGGTGCTGATGAAATTTTTAAAAGAAGCACAGAGAGCGGCTAGTAAGGCGGCATAAGAAAACCCCAGTGGCGATAGATTAGATCTGCTACAACTGGGGTTTTATTGTATTATTCTTTAGGGGCCTTTTTGATAGGATCAACGGGTTGCTCTCCACGTTCCCTTTCTTTAGCAGGATCTTTAAAATCTGCATTTTCCTCTTTATAATCTTTGTCTTCCGGTTTTTTCACGGCTTTATCTCCTTTGTCAACTTTATCCTCCGGAACAGTTTCCTTAAAATTACTGCTTGGTTTTTCGTTTTTCTTTTTAGGCTCAGTATTCATATTGATAGGTTTAAGGTTAAGGATATAACAGGTATTTCCTGCGCATCTCTTTGTAGAGGCTTAATCCAGGTTCCCAGCTTGCCCTGATTTCTTTTTCAGACTTTCCTGCAATAATCTGCTCTTTAAAACTGTAAACACCCGAAAGCTTATCAATACTCCCCATTTGGGTGCTCAGTTTTGTGTTGAAAAAGTCTGCTTTATTTGGGTATGCATTGTACAACTCGATCAGCCATTTAAGATTTAACGTTTTATCTTTTCTAATGTTTGAAATATCATAATTTCTCAAATCCAGTCCGTAACATTCTTTATCCTGATGCAAGGGTGTTTCAGCCATTCCCTTGATACTTTTGGGCGTAAACGAGAACTGGTACTTTCCTTTTAATGCCGGGGCACCCAGCACAGTAAATGGAAAATATGTTCCGCGTCCCTGGCTCAGGTAGGTCCCTTCAAACAAACACAGTGTTGGATACAATAATATAGACTGTGGCGTATTCAGGTTTGGAGAAGGGTTTACCGGAAGTACATAACTTTTATCGTGGTCGTAATTGGCAACTTTAATGACCGTAATTTTGCATTGCGCTTTGTTGTCCAGCCAGCCTTCGCCATTTAGCATCTGTGCATATTCTGCAACTGTCAGTCCGTGTACGATAGGAATGGGCTTTAAACCAATTCCAGACACCAAACGGGGATCCAGAATTGGGCCGTCAATATAAAATCCATTGGGGTTGGGCCTGTCCAGGATCAGCAGCTCCTTATTATTTTCTGCACAGGACTGCATTACATGTTGCAAGGTGTTGATATAGGTATAAAACCGCACGCCAACATCCTGAATGTCAAACACCATTATGTCTACATCGGCAAGGTCGGCCACGCTGGGGCTATTGTGTTTTCCGTACAACGAAATCACCTTGATCCCGGTTTTCTGATCTATCGCATCATTTACTTTTATTCCTGCACTGGCATCGCCCCTAAAACCGTGTTCCGGGCCAAAAATTTTAACGATGTTGACCCCAACCTTTAACAGACTGTCAACCACTGTTGCCTTGCCGATTACAGAAGTAGGGTTTACCACCATCCCAACACGTTTTCCCTGAAGCAACGGGAGGTACTTTTCAGTCTGTGCGGCACCGGTAAGAATATCACTGTCTTGTTTTGGTAAACTATCGGTTTTAACGTTTACTGTCGTAATTGAAGGTTTGGCAGCGCTGTGCCGGGTAGAAGCTGCACAGGCTTGTATTAAAAGAGCGCCGAGAAAAAAAGTATAACTGCATTTTAAAGGTAGTTTCATTTGCTGGTTAATTAGTTGTATGTAATTATATTGACGAGGCGATACAGATAAAGGTAATAAAATTTCTGTCTTCCGAAATTGTAACTGAACCCTTGTAGGGTTACCACACCTGCCGCCACAGAATGTTAAGCCCAAAAGGTAATTGGATAATAATTAAAATAAATTCGCACTTTTACGGTCAGAACCAAAACACTAGTTATAGTTACTTAAATTGAATACAGAATATTTTATAGCCAGGCGTATCGCCATTAAGTCGAAGCGTACCTTCTCCAAGCTGATCGTCCGTATCGCTATTTCGGGGGTAATGCTCAGTCTGGCCGTAATGATGTTGTCTATCGCAATCATCAAAGGTTTTAAAACGGAGATCCAGGGTAAGGTGAGGGGATTTGTTGGTGATGTAAGGATTTTTAAACTTGATCTCAATAATTCTTTTGAACTTAGCCCTTTTGTACCATCACCAAAGACCCTTTCGGATCTTAAGAAGAATAAGGAAATAGTTTACTTTCAGCCTTATGCCACAAAACCCGCTATTATTTCTGCAAACGATGAGGTGGAAGGCATCAATTTTAAGGGAATAGACGGAAGCTTTAATTGGGATTATATTAAAAAACATCTGGTTAGTGGCCGGGTGATTAATTTTGCTGACAGTGTAAAAGCTACTAAAGAAATTATGATCTCAGCATTTACTGCCAGCCGGTTGAAGCTGAAAACGGGAGACAATTTTATCATGTATTTTGTTCAAAATCCTCCCCGTAAAAGGCCTTTTAAAATTGTAGGAATATACGACATTGGGGTGGAAGAAATTGATAAAGGGTTTGTTCTGGGCGACATCAATATCATCAGGCGCTTAAACAACTGGACGCCAAAACAGATTGGTGGAATAGAGATTAAGCTTAAAAATTTCTCCCGTCTGCAGGCCACTGCCGATGATCTTTATGCCAATCTGGAAATAAATCTGAAGTCAGAGTCTGTACAGGAATACTTTCCTAACATATTTACATGGCTGTCCCTGCTGGATGTAAATACCAAAGTACTCCTCATATTAATGATGATTGTTGGTGTTATTAATATGATTACCGCACTACTGATCATGATTTTGGAGCGTACAAATATGATTGGTATGCTGAAAGCATTTGGAATGACAGATTTCAGTGTGATGAAGGTATTTTTGTTTAATGCAATATATCTGGTGGGAATTGGGCTTTTGCTGGGAAATTTACTGGGGTTAGGGTTAGGTTTTATCCAGCAGTATACCCATATATTTAAATTGAACCAATCCTCTTATTACCTGGCTTACGTGCCTATTGAGTTTCATCTTAATGATGTATTGCTGCTCAACCTGGCAACGCTGGTTATCTGTTTAATTGTACTGGTTGTGCCCTCAATGCTGGTTAGCAGGGTTTCGCCGCTGAAGGCCATCAGGTTTAAGTAATTCCCACCAGCACCCATTTTATCAAATCGGCAGGTAATGTAGCCGATGTTGTGCTTATTTCCGTATTTTTGCAGGAATATCAATTTTTAATTCAAATACTGTGTCGTTAGATAAATTAAAACTAAGTAAGGCTCTTGTAACAGCCATGACTGATGCCGGCTACTTAACCCCCAAAGAAATTCAGGCAAAAACTATGTCCAGAATTCTTGGAGGACAGGATGTAATTGCTGTGGGACCTGAAGGATCAGGAAAAACAACAACTTATATTCTTGGTGTTTTAATGCGCTTAAAATATACTAAAGATGATGCCCCAAAGGTACTGATCCTTGTGGCCGATAAAGACCGTGCTATAGCAGTGATTGACCAGTTTGTATCATTAAGCAAGAACAGGGACCTCAATATTGTTGGTTTATATGGTACGGGTGGAGTTGAAGCTGAAGTAAACGAGCTTGTATTGGGGATAGACATCGTAGTTGCTACACCAACCCGTGCACGTGCAATCTATCTTAAACTTGGGTTAAACCTGAGTAAACTGCAAACTTTTATTGTTGACGATGCAGAACTGATTGTAAAGCAGGGGATGCAGTTGCCGGTTTGTGAACTGGCACGAAGTGCAGGTAAATGCCAGCACCTTGTGTTCACTGAAGTGGTGCATGAGAAACTTAGTAAAATGACGGATCAGTTTATGAACCTGCCCACAGTAATAGAGGTAGAAGATTTTGGTGACACTAAAGCTGAAACCGTTGCGCAGGTATTGTACCATGTACCCAATTATAAAACTAAAATCAACCTGCTGCATAACTTGCTAAGGGGTGATGAGGTGTTTGAAAAGGTTGTGGTATTTGTAAATTCGAGGCTTACCGCGCAAAAACTAACTAAAAGCATTGCTAGTAGTAAAGAGATGGAATTTTCGATGTTAAAACCCCTTCATTTTGATGAAGATGGATTTGATGATTTTGAAGATTTTAAGCAAAGCCCTGAAGCCAGGGTGCTTGTGGTTGCAAATGAAGGTGAAGGTCCGTTGAACCTGGATGGTGTTCCATTTATTTTCCACTTCGAAGTTCCTGAAGAGAAAGAAACCTTTTTAAGCCGCATCATCAAGAATAAAGCAAATCCTGAAGAAGTGGTTGCGATTACGTTTGCTACTGATATGGAACTGGTTCAGGTTAAAAAAATTGAGCAGGCTATCGGCCAGAAAATTGAAATGGCAGAAATTCCTGAGGAAATTTTGATTGAGAAAAACAGTAAGCCAAAAGGATTGGACAAAAACCGCGTAGTAAAGGTAAAAGGAGACGAGCCGGCCGGTGGCGGAGCTTATCACGATAAAAAAGAGAGTAACACTAAAAATTATAATTATGGTATTGGCCAGAAAGCCAAAATGACCATGAAGAAGAAGCATTCCTAACAGGTACGGTTCCCGGAGGTTTAAATCCGGGAACAGAATGTTTATTTTAAAGTCTTGGCTTCATTCCAGTACACATCCATTTCGGCAAGTGTCATATCCTGAAGTGCTTTTCCACTTTCGTTCGCTTTACTTTCGATATACTGGAAACGCTTAATAAATTTTTTATTGGTTTTTTCCAGTGCATTTTCAGGATTAATGCCGATAAACCTTGCATAGTTGACCAAAGAAAAAATCAGGTCGCCAAATTCGCTTTCTGCCTTTTCAATATCAATCGCTTCGTTATCCACAACATTGTATTCTTTTTTGAATTCTGCAAGTTCTTCTTCTACCTTCTCCCAAACCTGCGTCTTGTTATCCCAGTCAAAACCAATTCCACGCGCTTTTTCCTGGATGCGTCCTGCTTTCACTAGTGCCGGAAGTGACGCCGGAACCCCTCCAAGTACAGATTTGTTTCCTTCTTTCAGCTTAATCTGTTCCCAATTCCGTTTTACGTCATTTTCATCCTGAACTTCTACGTCTCCATAAATATGCGGATGACGATTGATCAGTTTATCGCATACGCTGTTTAAAACATCCACAATAGTAAAATCATTCGTTTCGGAGGCTATTCTTGCATAAAAAACGAGGTGCATCATTACATCCCCAAGTTCTTTTTTTACCTCTTGCAGGTCACCATCCAATATGGCGTCAGATAGTTCGTAAGTTTCTTCAATAGTGAGGTGACGTAATGTTTCCATCGTCTGTTTTTTATCCCAGGGACACTCCGTTCTCAGGGAATCCAGTATAGTTAATAGTCTCAGAAACGCGGATGAAGGGTCCGTTGCAGTTACAGGCGGAATAGTATTGGGCATATCAGATGTTTAAATTGATTGCAAAAATACCAAACCAATTCTATTATAAAGAATTTCAGATTGAAGGGCAGGGAAGTAAAGCGTGACTACTCCGGTTCTTCCAGTTTAATTTTTTTGGTAATCCTGTAAACTTTACGCTTTTTGGACGGGTTTGCATGCTCACCGAGCAGGATACCCCATGGTTTAAGCTCATCCACACGGTCAAAAATAATCTTTAGCATAGCCAGATAGGGAATACAGAGGAACATTCCTGATATGCCCCAGATCATCTCTCCAACCACTATACCGATAAAGGCGAAAAGGGCATTGATTTTTACTTTTGAGCCCACAACTAGTGGCATCAGGATATTGCCGTCCAGCGCATGTACGGCAACAAATGCGATAATGACCAAAAGCACTTTAGCCGCGCCTGCTGTTGCAAAAGTAATTAATATGCTGATCAGCAGCGCAGAGAATATCCCTACATAGGGAACCAGGTTAAAGATGCCCGTGATTAAGCCTAGTAGTACAGCATATTTTACACCTAAAATACTGAGTACGATGACCATCAAACCTGTTACAATCATCATTTGTAAAAAAAGCCCCAGAATATAACGTTTGATAATGTACTGAATCTGGCCTACAATGTCGCTTACCCTTTGTTCGTGTTCTTCTTTAAATACAGCTTTTAGAAAGGAGTAAAGGATTCGCCTGTAGTTTAAAATGAAAAAGGTAAACAATAAAAGAAAGGCAAGAAAAAGCAGGGTAGAGGACAGTGTCATCAAAGTGACGCCAACCAAAGTAGCACTGGTGGCGATGGCGTTGGTAGCACTATTTTTAAGATAGTCTATCTGTTTGTGCGCATTGACATGAAAAGTTCTTGAAACCCAGTGCTGCAGTTCTTCGAAAGAGTGCATAGCCTGTTGTTTTAACAGCGGCCAATCCTGGCCCAGGTCGCTTAGCTGACTTGCCAGGAAGCTCATAATACCCGCGATTATGATAATCATAAACAGTACCGAAACTATAGAGGCAATACCTCTTTTAAATTTAAACTTTCTTTCCAGAAAGTTTGCGACTGGCAGTAATAGGAATGCCAGTAAAATAGAAGCCATAAGCGGGGCGAGAATACTTTGACCTAAAATAGCGAGGTAACCGAGACAAATTATGGCGAACAACACCAAAGCAAGTTTGGCGTAAAAGGGCAGGGAGATGTTTCTCATTAAATGTCAGTTAGCGTTAGAACAGCTAAACGACAAATGCCCTGCCAAATTTATTGGGCAGGGCATTTATTGGAAGAACCAGCACTTTTATTCGCCTTCGCTGGCCTCATCCAGAATAGAAATATCTTCTACATCCAATTTTAAGGATGCCGCTTTTGTCAGATCTTCCAACTGGATTAAACTAGTTACACTCGCAATAGGTGCAGTAACCGAAGGCCTTGCAATTAACCATGCCAATGCCACACTTGCCGGTGATGAATTATATTGCTCCGAAACTTCATCCAGTGCTTTAATGATTCTCAACCCTCGTTCGTTCATGTAGTCTTTCATCCCCCCGCCTCTGGCACTTTTACTAAAATCTGCTTCTGAACGGTATTTACCGGTCAAAAAACCACTTGCCAGTGAAAAATATCCAATTACACCTAAGTGGTTATCTAAACATATTTTTTCAAATTCCTTTTCAAAACCCTGTCTCTTGTACAGGTTATATTCAGGTTGAAAGGTTTGGTACTTGGGAAGGCTGAGGCGCTGACTGGTTTCTAAAGATTCTTTTAGTCGCTCGGCGCTAAAATTAGATGCACCTATCCACCGCACTTTACCGGCCCTGATCAGTTGGTCATAGGCCTCGAGTGTTTCCTCGACAGGGGTTTCGGGGTCATCATAATGTGATTGGTAAAGATCTACATAGTCTGTTTGCAGGCGGCTGAGCGAAGCGTCTATGGCAGCAGTGATGTATTTCTTTGAAAGGCCTTTTTTCCCGTCACCCATATCACTGCCCACTTTAGTAGCCAGAATTACCTTATTACGGTTTTTGCGGAGTTTCATCCATTTTCCGATAATTTTCTCAGATTCGCCACCTGAATTTTCAGGTACCCATCTCGAGTATACATCGGCCGTGTCTATAAAATTGAATTCTGCTGCAAAAAAACCATCTAGTATTTCAAAAGATTTCGCCTCATCCAGGGTCCATCCAAAAACGTTCCCGCCAAATGTAACCGGAGAAACGAGTAAATCTGTATTACCTAATTTTCTTTTATCCATCTTATCTTAATTATGCATATGGAACAATTGTTCAGGTAGACATGTTTGATGGATAGGCGGCCGTTTGTGTAATTAAAATGTAATCTGTTCCGCTCCTATTTTCACCGCACGCAACATTTCCCTTTTGCCTGGTGCACCTGGCAACTTTTCAATTTTCATATTAAAACTTTTCAGGGCCCGCTTTAGTTTTCCGGTAATGGCATAGGTGACAAAGATTCCTCCTGGCTTTAAAAACGAACAGACATGGCCAATGATCTCGTCTGACCACATTTCCGGCTGGTGCTGTACTGAAAAAGCATCAAAATATACCAGGTCAAAACTGGTATCCGACACGAATTCCTGGAGGGTAGTATGCGCGATAATCAGCTTTTGGTCCTTGCTGATGGTGGCGGGTCCGTGAAATGATTGTTCATAGTTACTAATAAAACTATCCCAGATTTCAGCATCCACATATTGATTGTATAAAGTAGATTTCAATGCTTCTGTATTAAGTGGAAATGCCTCAATACCAGTGTAACTGATTTCCAGTCCGTGTGCCATGGCATACGCCGATGTCATCAGGAAATTTAAACCCGTCCCAAAGCCAATCTCAAGAATCCTGACTGGCCTGTCAGTGAAGCTTTGCTCGGCGTATTTCAGACCTGCTTCAATAAATACATGAAGGCTTTCCTGCAAGGCGCCATGTTTGGAGTGGTAATGTTCGCCAATAGTTTCATTGTATAATGTATTGGAGCCGTCTGCTGTTGGAGTGATAATATTCATTTCTGCAAATTTACCCGAATTAGTTAAATTCGCTTAAATTATTAACAATGGATATAGAAATGTTCAGGGATTACTGCCTGAGTCTGGCCGGCACTACAGAAGAGGTCAAATGGGAAGATAATTTGTGCTTTATGGTAGAAAAGAAAATTTTTGTGATGAGTTCGTTAAGCACAGGAAGCCTTGCCATGAAGTGTAATCCGGAAGAGTTTGAAGAATTGGTGGCACGGGACGGTATTAAACAGGCATGGCATTTGGCAAAAGGGCAATGGATTGGCTTGGAAAACCTTGATGTGTTGAACGCCAGTGAATTAAAAGCGCGCATTGCTGAATCAAGAGCATTGGTGCTGGCTAAGCTGCCAAAAAAGATCAGGGAAAAATATGCCGAGTAGCACTTTTAGAACATAAGTTCGCTGAAAATTTTATGATTGTGTGCATAAAATAGCAGAATTTTAATGCGTAGGATCATCAGCATAGATGTTACGTTGCATTATTTTAATCGCATAGTGACGATAGATTTGTTTCAAATAAATCAAGTTATTATGAAAAGGTTATTTGTATTTGCAGCGATGATGGCTGTTGGATTATGTGTATTTGGTCAGACTACCGAAAATAAACATGAATGGAGAATAAGGATTCGTGGGCTGGGAGTTTTGCCTGCTGAAAGTGCAGCAGTTGGAGTAATAGGGGGTGATGCTAAAATCTCCAACTCATTTATTCCAGAACTGGACCTCAGTTATTTTATCACACGGCATTGGGCTGCGGAATTAATTCTGGGTACCACGAGACATAAAGTTAGCACTATTGGGTCTGACTTAAGTGCAATTGGGGCGAGTAGTAATGCGAGTGTTGATTTGGGCAAGGTATGGCTGCTGCCACCAACGCTCACATTGCAATACCATTATCCGGTGGCCGGCTTTAACCCATATATAGGTGCGGGTATCAATTATACAATATTCTACAATGCAGACCAGGGACCGGTAGTTAAAGACATTAGCTATAAGAATAAATTTGCATTTGCCGCGCAGGCTGGATTTGATTTCGATGTCAGCAAAAGATTTTTCATCAATGTAGACTTTAAGAAGATATTCCTGTCAACTACAGCAACTGTTGACGGATCAAATCTGACACCAGCGGCAAGTCCTCAGCTTTCAGGTGTTCTTGGAAATATGAAGGCTGATGTAAAGATCAATCCATGGTTGATCGGAGCAGGTGTTGGTTGCAGGTTTTAAATGACTATATTTTATAAAAGAAGCGCGGCTGGGATAACATCCCGGCGCGTTTTTTTGCGGGTAAGGAAATCTTACCTGTTGAACCAATAATAGATCTTGGTTAGCCCAAGCTTTTTGATAATTAATCCCGGAAGATGGAATACTTTAATCGACCTCATAACTGACAAAATTAGATACCTGTATGATTTATAGTATATTAACATATTTTAACATTTAATATTGTGTGCATGTCAATAATAATATTAAGAAAGCCTTTTATTTTGCATCCTGTAAGCATTCGCAGCCTATCGCATATTTACTATATTTGGGCATAAAGTATAATAAGGGGCGCTGATTTAATGTGCCCTGAATTTAACAGATGATTAATCCATACCAAATATTACAATGGCTGATTTGAAATTTTTTACAGAACGATTAAAGTTAAGATTAGTTGAAATGGCAGATCTTGAGTCTATTCATGTGCTGCATCACCTTGCAGAAACCGATCAGTACAATACATTGGGAATCCCTAAAGACCTGGAAGAAACCAACGTAATTGTAGATGGCTGGATCAACGATCACCTGAAAAGAACCATAAAGAATTACACTTTTGCGGTAGAACTGGAAAAGGGTGGTTTTATAGGTCTGATTTCATTGAAACTTTCATCTTCTAAGTTTAACAGTGCGGAGGTTTGGTATAAAATTAATGTAGAGTACTGGAACCAGGGTTATGCTACCGAAGCCATCAGTGCTGTAATCAGATTTGGATTTAGCCGTCTTAAATTGCACCGTATCGAGGCAGGTTGTGCAGTAGAAAACCTTGCATCCATCCGTGTACTGGAAAAAGCGGGGATGACCAAAGAAGGCAGAAAACGCCAGATCCTTCCCCTTAAAACAGGCTGGATGGACAGTTTCGAATATGCTATTCTAGATGAGGAATGGAAAGCATAAACATTTTCCCGCAAAAACCCTATTTTTGTAATTCAACCCCGATATTTTTAATACGATAATGAGCATTTCTACAAAATACGATCCTGCCGAAACCGAAGATAAATGGTACAGGTACTGGATGTCGAAAAACTTTTTTCATTCAGAGCCTGATGAACGTGAACCCTATACCATTGTTATTCCGCCGCCTAATGTTACCGGAGTACTGCATATGGGGCATATGCTCAACAATACCATTCAGGATGTAATGATTCGCCGTGCACGTATGCAGGGCAAAAATGCCTGTTGGGTACCCGGTACAGACCACGCTTCTATTGCTACTGAGGCAAAGGTAGTGGCCATGTTAAAGGAAAGAGGTATCAGTAAGAAAGATCTTACCCGCGAAGAATTTATGGCCTATGCCTGGGAATGGAAAGAGAAATACGGTGGTATTATTCTTGATCAGCTAAAAAAACTTGGTGCCAGCTGTGATTGGGAGCGTACCCGTTTTACAATGGAAGATGACCTTTCTGAAGCAGTGATCGACTGTTTTGTAAACCTATATAAAAAGGGACGGATCTATCGGGGAATCAGGATGGTAAACTGGGACCCGGCAGGAAAAACTGCTGTGTCTGATGAGGAAGTAATCCGTAAAGAAGTTAATCAAAAACTATATTATATCAGGTACTCTATTGCCCCTGCAAATGCCGATGGCAATGTTGAGTACCTTACTGTTGCAACTACACGGCCAGAGACTATCATGGCTGATGCGGCAATCTGTATTAATCCTAATGATGAACGCTATACACATCTGAAAGGTAAAACCGTATTCATTCCCCTGATCAATCGCGAGATCCCAATAATTGAAGATGAATATGTAACGATGGATTTTGGTACGGGCTGTCTGAAGGTAACACCGGCGCATGATCTAAATGATTATGAACTGGGAGTGAAACATAAGCTTCCTGTAATTGACATATTAAATGACGACGGAACTTTAAATGAGCTGGCGGTAATCCTGGTTGGAGAAGATCGTTTTGTAGCGAGGAAAAAAGTTGCCGTGTTGCTTGACGAGGCGGGTCATCTGGATAAGGTAGAGGATTATAAATCGCAGGTAGGTTTTTCTGAACGTACTGATGCGGCTATTGAGCCTAAACTTTCCATGCAATGGTTCTGTAAAATGGACGAGATGGCGAAGCCTGCACTTGCAGATGTGCTTAACGGCGAGGTTAAACTTATACCTGAAAAATTTGTCAATACCTACCGTCACTGGATGGAAAACGTTCGCGACTGGAATATTAGTCGCCAGTTATGGTGGGGTCAGCGTATTCCCGCCTGGTATGATGATAAAGGAAATTGGGTAGTAGCCAAAACTAAGGATGAAGCGCTTGATGAATTTCTCAAAGTAAAAGATATTGATGGCGTGTTTTCTGAAGAAGAGGCAAATGGCTTTAAACATCAGCTGGCTGCGTTTATCAAGCAGGATGATGATGTAATGGATACCTGGTTTTCTTCGTGGTTGTGGCCGATTTCTGTATTTAACGGATTTAAGGAACCAGGAAATAAGGATATCAATTATTACTATCCAACGAACGACCTGGTAACTGCTCCGGAGATCCTGTTCTTCTGGGTAGCGCGTATGATTATGGCGGGACACGAGTTTATGGGTAAAAAGCCCTTTACCAATGTATACCTGACAGGAATAGTACGTGATAAACTGGGGCGTAAAATGTCAAAATCTTTGGGTAATTCGCCTGATCCGATTGGCCTGATTGAAAAATATGGTGCTGATGGTGTAAGGGTAGGAATGCTCTTATGTTCCCCTGCAGGAAATGACCTGATGTTTGATGAAAGCTATTGCGAGCAGGGCAGGAACTTTGCCAACAAAATATGGAACGCCTTCCGTCTGATTAAAGGATGGGAAGTGGACGAAAGCCTGGCAAATCCTAACGAACAGGCAATTTTGTGGTTTGAGAACCGCTTTAACGAGGCATTTACCGAGATTGAGGATAACTTTAAACAATACCGTTTGTCTGAAGCCCTGATGATCACCTATAAACTGGTTTGGGACGATTTCTGTGCATGGTACCTCGAAATGGTTAAACCAGTATACCAGCATCCGGTAGATGCAGCTACACTGAAAGCAACGATTGGTTTCTTTGAAAAGGTCTTGAGCCTGTTGCATCCTTTTATGCCTTTTATTACAGAGGAGCTTTGGCATGATGAAATATTTGGTGAAAAAGCTGAGCTGGATTGTATCATTGTTGCCGCCTATCCTGTCGCCGGTCCTTCAGATGCTGCTTTGTTAAAGGATGTAGAGAATGTTAAAGGGATTGTAGCTGAAGTACGTAACATTAGGAACATTAAACAGATTTCTCCAAAGGAGGGCCTGCCTTTGTGTATTAAAGCAAACTCTTCCATAGCCTATGATAAGTGGCTAACGATTATCACCAAACTGGCCAATATTACAACGGTTGATTTTGTAGCGGATAAAGTATCTGGTGCATCTGCCTTTATGGTTGGTAACGATGAGTTTTTTATTCAGTTGAATGAAACGATTGACGTAGAAGCCGAAAAGGAACGTTTAAATGCCGAACTGGTATATTTGCAGGGCTTTCTGAAGTCCGTAGATGCCAAACTGGGTAATGAACGTTTCGTGCAGAATGCAAAGCCTGAGATTATTCAGAATGAAAGGAATAAAAAGGCTGATGCGGACGCAAAGATTAAGATTATTGAAGAATCTTTAGCAGCATTATAAAACTACAGGCTTTTCATTGCTGGCAGGACAATTAAGTACCCGGTAGTAGTGAAAAGCCTAATCTTCTGTAAATCAGATTGTTTGTGTTGGAAAATGTCATGTAAAATTTTATAATTATTAATATGGAAAATATTATTAATTTGTAAATCATTTAAAGTTTTTATAATATATTTGCCTTCGTCTCAATTTGCTCTCAATATTACCTCAAAGGAATTTTTTTACCCAGCTTTTGAAGTAGCTCACATGTATTCATTTTGTAGACAAGGACTTGTTTTACATTATATTATATATGAAATCTAAAATTACATTCTTATTAATTCTTGCAATTTTTGCAGCATCATGCAAAAAAACTACAGACGTTAACGTAACGGTCTCTACTAGCGGAAAACTTACATATAAGTTGGTAGACGATGGTGGAAAAGGTATTCCCAACGTAAAAGTTTCCTTATTTGACAACATTAACAGCTATTATAACACCTCGGTTTTACTTGACACCCGGTCAACTGATCAAAATGGCGTAGCCGATTTTGGCGACCTTAATCCGTCCACATATTTGGTTGTGCCAGATTCACCGATGGTTAACAATATCAAATATTTCTTTCGTGAATATGTCCAGGTGATTACTGGTAACACTAAACAAAGGGATGTTAAAGTATCCGACTTTTCAGCAACGCTAAATCTAAACGTCAAATTATATAGTACAGGCTTAGCTTTGAAAAATGCCGGCGTATTATTGATTCCGAGTAACAAATTTGTGTATTCAACTTCAATCGCGAATTTAAGCGGTATTGCGGAATTTAAGGGTGTGACAACCGACAATGGAGCAGCAACTTTTAAAGTCCCTTCCACTAAGGCGTATACCATAGTTATTTATAATATGTCTACAAATATTGTTAGCACAACCTATACTTATTTTTCGTTGGATAAGGGTGCTACGGTAAATCTGTCAATGATAACCTATTCATTTTAATTTATGAGGTCCATAATAGCGATCTTAATACTTTTTGCAACAATAATTTTAAGCTGCAAAAAGGTAACAAATGTTCAGTTTACTTCTATTAATACAGGAACATTAAGCTATAAGCTTATAGACGATTCAGGTAAGGGACTGCCTGGAATCCGGATATCTTTATATGATAACCTGACTAACGTGAGTGGCAGTTATTATGATACATCTAAATTCATAAAATCGATGGTTACCAATCAGGATGGAGTAGCTGTATTTGAAGATATGAAGCCCGAAATTTATTTGGCTATAGCAGACTCGGTAACCATTGATAAACTTAAATATACGTCCCGTGAGTTTGTGCAGGTGGTAGCAAGTGTTAATAAATTGAAAGAAGCAAAAGTAAGTAGCGTTACTGGCAATTTAACAATAACGGTGAGGTCAAAACGTGATAATAGTACGTTGTTGACTAACATAGGCGTGGCAGCTATTCCCTTTCCGGTTTATACAGATCCTAATTTACTACGCCAGATAATTAATGCTGCGCCAATTAAATCAATTACCAACGCAAATGGGGTGGTTACGCTCAAGCTTCCGGCTAATATGCCTTACTATATCCTGTTGTATACGCTGGATATGGGAGTTATAGCCGCTTATACTGAGAATATCACCTTATCACAGGGCGAAAATAGATTGATGCAGTTAACTACCTACGGGAATAATAATGGCACATAAAGATTATGAACAAATTTTATAACTGCTGGTAATCTGGCAGCTCTTCAAAAAAACGAAAGCTTTCTGACAGGTGGTTGATCTGCGCATAACAATGTTTGATCCCATTTGTTACTACCAGCCATTTGGCTTTGTGTACTGAGTTATAACGGGCTGCCTGATCAAATACCCCTTGTGAGATTTTTACTGCAGGAGCTTTACACTCTATCACCATAATCCTTTCTCCAGCGGTATTGAAGATCACAATATCCGTACGTTTTTGAAGCTGATTTAAATTCAGGCCCCCTTCTATCTGAATCAGGGACCGTGGAAATTTCTTTTCGCTGATCAGATACTGGATAAAATGCTGCCTTACCCACTCTTCAGGTGTTAATACCAGGTGTTTTTTCCTGATTTCATCGAATATAAAATGTTGCTCCGCTTTCAATGTAATTTTGAAAGGGTAGGGTGGTAAGTTTAATTCGGTTGGTATAAATGCCATTTGTGCAAAAATAACCTTTAATAATTAGTTTTAAGCCGTTACATTTGGGTAATTTATGAGTGCTTCCGATATTATCAAAGACCTTAAAGCTAAAAAGTTTAAGCCCCTGTACCTGTTGCATGGTGAAGAGCCGTATTATATTGATCAGGTAATCCACTATATGGAACAGCATATCTTAAATGATATGGAAAAAGGTTTTAACCAGACAATATTGTATGGTAAGGATACTGACATGGCCACTATTTTGAATGCAGCCAAACGTTATCCGATGATGTCTGACTACCAGCTGATAATTATTAAAGAGGCGCAAGACCTGAAATGGTCTAAAGAAACCGAAGGCAGCAGTAAAGCCGCTGAGTTTGTTCAGAACTATTTTGAAAATCCTTTAAAAAGTACCATTCTGGTATTTGGCTTCAAATATGCCAATTTTGATAAACGGAAGAAAATTTTCAAATCTATAACGAAGAACGGGATTGTATTTCAGTCAGAGCCGGTAAGAGATTATAAACTTGCACAATGGATAGAAGGGCTTGTAAAAGAAAAAGGTTTAAAAATAGCACCTCAGGCTGCGGCTTTGATGGCAGAATACCTGGGTACTGACCTCTCCAAAATTTCTAACGAACTGGAGAAACTGATGCTGAACATCAGTAAAGAAACTACAATCGATACCGACCATGTTCAGAAGAACATCGGGATAAGCAAAGAGTACAATGTTTTTGAACTACAAAAAGCCCTTGCTTCACGTAATGTGCTAAAATCAAATCAGATCATCAATTATTTTGCAGATAACCCAAAGGCCAACCCAATGGTAATGGTAATGGCCAACCTGAATTCATATTTCTCTAAAATTCTGAGGTACCATTACCTGCAGAATAAAGGTGACGCGGCCAGGGAGCTGGGTGTTAACCCTTATTTTATCAAGGACTATGAGGTTGCCGCCAGGAACTATTCCTTGAACAAGACCTTTGATATCATCAGTTTGCTGCGGGAATATGACCTGAAAAGTAAAGGAGTAGATAGCACAGGTAATGTCACCGATGGGGAACTTCTAAAGGAACTTTTGTTCAAAATGATACATTAGTAGTAACTTCGGCGCATAAAATACAAATACATATAATGAACTATTTTTTAGTTAAATCAGAACCTTTTAAATATAGCTGGGAGCAATTCAATAAAGACGGACGTACTTTCTGGGATGGTGTGCGCAACTATCAGGCACGCAATAATATGAAGCTAATGAAAGAAGGGGATCTTGTCCTGTTCTACCATAGTAATGAAGGAAAAAATGTTGTAGGGATCGCGAAAGTTGTAAAAGAGTTTTATCAGGACCCAACTACCGACGATGCTAATTGGGTTGTAGTAGATCTGTCTCCTGTAGAAACATTGAAAAATCCTGTGTCCCTGGCAGATATAAAATCAGAAGAAAGCCTTAAAGATATTTCGCTGGTTAGACAGGGACGGTTATCGGTGATCCAGCTTAAAGCTGCGGAGTTCGACAAAATACTCGAAATGGGCAGCTAAGCAGCTGCGCTAAGTCCTGAAAAACAGTGCTTTTAATTCAATGGCATCATCTGGATTCATTTTTCCTGCAAGGATGAGTCTCAGCTGACGTCTTCGTAATGCCCCGGCAAATAGTTCGATTTCTTCTTCCGTCTCAGGTATTAATTCGGGAACCGGAATGGGCCTTGCACTTTGGTCTACGGCCACAAAGGTATAGTAGGCCTCATTGGATTTTACGCGACTTCCTGTAGGAATATTTTCTGCCCATACATCCATCCTTACTTCAACTGAAGTGTGAAATGCGCGGGTTACTTTTGCTTCGATGGTGATCACGTCTCCCAGCTTGATGGAATGCTGAAATGAAACGTTATCTACTGATGCGGTAACTACTATCCTGTTGCAGTGTTTTTGGGCCGATATAGCTGCTGCTATATCCATCCAGTGCAGTAACCTGCCACCCATTAAATTATTTAGTGTATTCGTATCATTAGGTAATACCAGCTCATTCATGATTGTGAATGAATTTTTTGGATGTTTGGCGTTTGTGCTCATATAGGCTGCAAAAGTAAGCAAAAACTAACACTTCAGGTTATACCATTCCTACGATGAAGTATATACCTTTAATTTTGGAAGAATAGCTTAATCAGGCCCGCTATTGCCACAGTTTGCCCCATAATAAAAATGAACATCCATTTCATAAGATCTGCTTTGGTTTCCAATAATTCCGCTTTGGTTTCCATCATCATTTTGATCATTTTAGATTCAAGCATGATCAGGTCTTCTTTCGTGGCAAGATGGGCTACTTTCGTATCTATCTGTTTGGATATCATCGCTTCCATACACTCTTCGAGGTATTTAATTAATGCCTTCGCCCCGCTGTCGTTAAGGATATTTTTCAAAACTTCATAAAGTTGTAATGCCTGTGTTGTCATTTTAAACATATTTAATACGCTAATATGATTTGTTAACACAAAGATAAATACTTTATTTGAAATTAAAAATAAATCTTAAATAATTATTTTAGATATACTGCGCTACTTTTTTAAGTTGCTGACTGCGTCGTAGCCGATAAGCTGGTCCCAGCGGCTGCCTGGTTTGCGATAGTATACAAAAGCCTGATAATCGTTCTCTGTTTCGAAGAAGGAGCCTTCCAGTAAGCTGTTGTCTGTTTTGCCATTTGTATTATCTTTCCAGATGTATTGATAATCATACACCCCTTGTTTCAGATAAAGACGGGCAATGAATTGCTGCCGGGCAGGATCAAAGACGAGCTTGTTCTCATCAGTAAGTGTATAATTGTTAAATCTGCCGGCTACATAAATGTTACCGTTTCCCGTCGGATTTTTCACATTCAGTGTAAAAAGTACATTTTCGTAATCACTGTCAGTTTCATTATCACGGTTGTCCTGATTGCGAATAAAAAATGCCCCATTATCATCAATCTGGCGCGTATATTTCGGCGCTGTTCCGTTTCCATCGGGAAACAAAACTATGCTATTGATACTGTCTGTTGTGATGCTTTGCACGTGTTCACCTTTGTAACGGAGACTACGGGAATCGAACTTTCTGAACTCGTTGCTGCCTTTAAAGTCGTTGCCGCCTAGATCGTTATAAATCAAAGAGCCAGGTTTTACAAAAGTAGGTTTCAGATTGATCAGTGCCGTCAGTGGATTTCCGTTTTGTAAAAGTATCACCTTAACATCTGCATACGGATTCTGGATGGTCATCGTGTAAGTCACTGTTACATTTAATTTCTGATTGCTAAACCTTAGCGCTACCTCGTTGCTTGGTAAAATTTCGATGCCGGTATTTACTTGTTTATCGGCAATAAAGAACCGCTGTGAACACACAGCTTTTTTGATGTCGCCATCTTCATACACTTTCAGCAAATAGTTGCCCGATGTTTTTGGCCTGATCTGATCGTTGGGCAGAATGAGGTTGTAATGTGTAAATTTTTGAAGTGTCTTAGAGGAATATGCGTAGTCAGTAAGCCTATCCTCAGAACTGCCATCAAGGTAATCCAATACAGATATGCCCGATGGCTTCCAGTCAAACGTGCAATGCTCAACAGTATACCAATAATTCCGGCTGCCACCGCGAAGGTCGTCAAATGAAAACCGGAGCAGTTCTTTAGATCCAAGTATAATTACCGGGATGGATTGCTCTTTCTGTGTGTTGTAACATTGCACAGTTTTAATCTGTGGATGGTACACCCTGTTGTCGTATTCAAATTGCTGGGCATTGGCAACCTGCAATACAAACAAACACAAAAAGAGCAATACTCCCGGTTTTATCATTAGTTGCTTTCAAGTTCCATAATTTCAGCTGCAAGGGTTTCCCACTTGTTCTGAGCAGAATCCAGCAGCTGTTTTGCGCTTACATATTTTTTGTTTGCGTCTGCAAGTTTAGTCTGGTCGCCGTAAACTTTCTCGTCTGCCAGTTCTGCCTCAATTGCTTTCACGTTTTTTTCCAGATCAACAGTTTCCTGTTCTATCTTCTGCAGCTGATCATTCAGTTTTTTAAGCTGTTGCTGGCTGCTAACCGTTACAGGTTTTGCTTCGGCTTTAAGTTTTACTTCTTTTTCTACAGGTTTAACGGGAATACTTTTTGGCGCAGGGATTATCCTTTTGCTGTTCCAAATTTCATATTCTGCATATGTTCCAGGGTACTGTTTGATTTGCTCTTCTTCAATAAACCAGATTTTGTTGGCTACATTGTCAAGGAAGTACCTATCGTGGGATACTGCAATAAAAGTTCCTTCAAATTGTTTCAATGCCTGGATTAGAATATTTACCGATTGTATGTCCAGGTGATTCGTAGGCTCATCCAGAATCAGGAAGTTAGAATCTGTTGTAAGGGATTTAGCCAGTGCCACCCTTGATTTTTCCCCTCCTGAAAGGACTTTGATCTTTTTGAATACATCATCGCCTGTAAAGAGGAAACAGCCCAGAATAGACCTCAATTCCGTATCAGTATGTTTTGGTGCGAAAGCCTGTAGTTCTTCAAGAATGGTATTTCCTAAATGCAGTGACTCCAGCTGGTGCTGTGCAAAGAACGTGGTGGTCACGTTATGCCCTGTTTCGCATGTTCCGTCAAATTTCTCTACCCCGGCAACCATTCGTAATAGGGTAGATTTTCCTTTACCGTTGGCGCCAATTAATGCTATCTTATCACCCTTTTCAATTACTGCTTCAGCATCTTCCAGAATGTCTATATTAGGGTATTTCTTAGTGGCGTGTTCAATCCTGATCACGTGTCTTCCCGAAGGTTTGGTAAACTTGAAACTGAAGTTTACAGTAGGGTTATCATCGTCAACATCCTCTACACGTTCCATTTTATCCAGCGCTTTCATACGGGACTGTGCCATTTTGGCTTTACTCGCTTTAGCTTTAAAACGTTCAATCAGTTTTTCTTCCTGTTTGATCTTGGCCTGCTGGTTTTTAAATTCGCCTTTTTGGATCTCACCTCTCAGTGATTTCTCTTCAAGGTAGAAGGTATAGTTGCCTGCATATGTAGTCAGTTTACCTTTACGTGATTCAACAGTACGGTTAACGATCTTGTCAAGGAAATACCTATCGTGGGATACAATTACAATTGCACCTTCAAAGCCTGCTAAATAAGTTTCCAGCCATTTGATGGAGGGTAAGTCCATGTGGTTGGTAGGCTCATCCAGTAAAAGGATGTCTGGTGTTTGCAAAAGGATTTTTGCCAGCATTACCCGCATACGCCATCCCCCTGAAAAGGTATTTAAGGGACGGTGCTGGTCTGCAGTGCTGAAACCCAGACCCGCAAGTATTTCATTGGCTTTATATTCAATGTTATAACCGTCCAAAGCCTCAAATTCCTGCTGCTTATCGCTAAGTTTGTTCAATACTTCTTCCGAGTAATCTGTTTCTATCTTTTTTAACAGTTCTTCAATCTCATCATGTATCTGATTTTGGCGTTCAAAAGCCTCCATTGCCACATGTAAAATTGTATGGTGAGATTCATAAGAAAGTAAATCCTGGTTCAGGTAACCTATTTTCAAGTCTTTAGACATAGAAATACTTCCTGAAGAAGGGGCATATTCTCCTACAATTATTTTTAGTAAAGTGGATTTTCCCGTTCCATTGGCACCAATAAGGCCAATTCTTTCTCCTGGTTTAATGTGCCAGTTCGCTTCGTCATATAAAGCCCTGGAACCTATGAGGAATGTTAAGTCGTTTATCGAAATCATGTTGGATGCAAAAATACAATTTTTAGGCGCATTTTGTTTGATATTCAAGTGCATCTGTACCAAATTTCTACGTTTTTATTACATGAAAGGGCAATCATCGGGTTGGGTTGATATTTTTGATCATTATAGAGATCAATTTTTTTTATCTTCGTGGCATGTATCGCCTAATTAAACCTATCTTTTTTCAGTTTGATCCTGAGAAAGTTCACTATTTCGTAGTAAAAAGACTGAAGTGGTTCCATGAACATTTTCCACTGGGAAAGACCATCTTACGCAGCAGTTTTGATATTCATATCAAGGGCTTGGAACGTGAAGTATTTGGCATCAAGTTTCGTAATCCGGTGGGCTTAGCTGCAGGTTTTGATAAAAACGGGGAGTACATTGAAGCACTGAGTGATCTTGGATTTGGATTTATTGAAGTTGGAACGGTAACGCCCTTGCCGCAACCTGGAAACGACCTGCCGAGGATGTTCCGGCTGCCTGAGGATGAAGCCCTGATCAACAGAATGGGTTTCAACAATAAGGGGGTGGATACGCTCGCAGAACGCTTAAGGGTGTTAAAGGCCAAGGATAAAAATATAGTAATTGGTGGGAATATAGGAAAGAACAAAAATACACCCAACGAAGATGCGGTAAGCGATTATGTAAAATGTTTCGACCGTCTGTTTGATGTGGTAGATTACTTTGTGGTGAATGTGAGCTCCCCAAACACTCCCGGCTTGAGGGCACTTCAGGAAAAGGAACCATTGATGTTATTGTTGAAGACCCTTCAGGACCGCAATCAGAAAAATGGGATATCAAGGCCTATTTTGCTGAAGATTGCACCCGACCTTACCAATGAGCAGCTGGACGATATTGTGGACATTGTAAAAGAAACAGGGATTGCCGGCGTGATTGCCACCAACACGACAATTGATAGAAGCGGACTATATACGCCCGCTGAACTTGCTAATGAAACAGGCGGACTAAGCGGTAAACCTTTAACGCAACGTTCTACCGAAGTGATCCGATACCTGTCAGAAAAATCAGGTAAAGCATTCCCGATTATCGGGGTAGGCGGAATACATTCTCCGCAGGATGCAAAAGATAAACTGGAAGCGGGTGCTTCATTGGTGCAGGTTTATACCGGTTTTATTTACGAAGGGCCGGGTATCATTAAAAGAATTTGTAAGGAACTGGTTTCC
>Ga0247816_10000034_pt1 | contig 72507 bp, 63 predicted proteins | sample UWRJL209509C1_FD_179930 | JGI IMG/M metagenome (GOLD analysis project Ga0247816, IMG submission 179930) | Plant litter microbial communities from Arlington Agricultural Research Station in Wisconsin, United States - UWRJ-L209-509C-1 | ecosystem: Environmental > Terrestrial > Plant litter >...
AAATGTACGAAAATATCTTTTCCTCCATCTTCTGGAGTTATAAAACCAAACCCTTTTGCAGAATTAAACCATTTAACTTTTCCTGTTGTACGCATATTATTATTATAAATTTCGCTGTGAAAATAATGAATAGAATATTAATATCCAAAATCTTAATTGCTTATTCTGCGTTAAAGAACAAATATCCTTGAAACCAATAGGATGTTTTTTTGTTATACTTTTATAAAAAAGAACTTTTTATGGGAAAAATGGAGCAAAAAGTGGTCACTGACGCAAGCGGTAAGCAGCGCCTGGTTCCGCGTGACTTGGAAGAATATGATAACTTAGGACTGGATGCTGATCACTCATCAGAAAACACAGGTTACAAGGTCAATCTTAACAATGATAACGATCGTATTTCCTATAATCCAGATGGTGAAGATGACAATAACGACAGCGGTGAAGAGCCCGGATGGTCGCCATTAATGGATAAATAAAAGCATTATTCTATATAAGTTATCAGGTTAGTAGCCTGATAACTAGTTCCTTATGAGGCAAAATATAGTTATTCTTCTATTTCTTTATCATCCTCATCTTCAACGTCCGTCTCAGGAATCGTTTCTTCTGTACTGGGGATGACCGTTTCTATTTCCATTTGTTTATTCTCATTAGGTTCAGGATGTGCCTGATCTGTTTTCGGTAAGTCTTTTGGTATCTCCATGTGTATATAATTTATATATACATAAGAACTAGCGGCGGCAAATTGTTTCCACGAATGTCAGAAACATGGTTTGGCATCATTTTCGCAAATGCCTGTTTGTAATTTAATTCTCTAACTAAAAAAATATATAATGAAAAAGTTATTTGCAGTACTAGGAATCGCGTTGGCATTAACAGCATGTACCAATGCTAAAAAAGAAGAAGCAATCAGACAGGCCGCTATAAAAGCTACAAGAGATAGTATGAGAGTTGACAGTTTCAAAAAAGCAGAAGTTGCCCAAAAAGAACTTGCCGTAAAACAAGCTGAAGCACAGGCTGAAGAAAAAAGAATATTAATGTTATCTGAAGCCAGGGCTGCTGAAAATGCACCGGCCGCAAGAATGGCAGGAACGTCAAATACAAGTACAACTACAACAACAACAACCAAGAAAAAAGGCTGGAGCAGTGCTGCGCTTGGAACTGTAATAGGTGCGGGTGCAGGTGGTCTGGGCGGTGCTTTGATTGATAAAAAGAAAGGTCGTGGTGCAATCATAGGTGGTGTTGCAGGTGCTGGTGCAGGATACCTGATCGGCAGAGGACAAGATAAGAAATCAGGCAGGGCACAATAACCTGCATAAAATATATAGCAATAAAAAAGGCCTGATTCATTTGAATCAGGCCTTTTTTATTATTTCTTTTCTGGTGGTGTGATTTTTTTCTCTGGTGGTGTAGATACAATCTCACCGAACTCATTTACGTATGCCATCATACTATCCAGGTCACCTCCTGATGAATTTTGTTGACGTTCTTGTTTGCGTTGCTCTTTATCTTCTTTTTTCTTCTGCCTGTTTTTTTCCAATTGCTTCTTCATGAAGGTTGCCTGAGACTTAGCCATAAATTTCCTTGATTTAGTTAAAAAATAACTCTTCTCTGGTGTTACTTGTTAAAGGCGGTCCTGAATTATACATTTAGGATGCATCTAGCCTGAATAAAACTTAAATTCCCGGGCACCAACGGTAAGGGAGCCAGGAGAAATTGAATCTAACCAATGGATTGATTAGCAAGTAAGTATCAAGAGAATAGTGTGTTTGTACTCCGTTCTACGCAAAGATACAAAAAATATTCTGATTTTTTATGCTGCGGCAGGCAGCAGAAGAGGTCGGTCAGGCACAAAATCGGTATATTCTAAAAATAAATTTTGTAATACCGTTCTGTTCATATATTTTTGTCTACCAAATCTATAGACATTATGTGTTCTCAAGCTTGCAGCCATTTCGTTTCTCCGTTTCAGCATCCTCTCCGGATTGCTGACGAATGTTGTTGTATGTTTTGTCTTTAGTCCCACAGTTACCAAACGCTTCTTAAAGTATTCAATTTTCAACGTTCCAAATCCATTTCATATGAAGTCACTTTACAAATGGCGTATGCTTACGCTTATATTTTTTATTGCCCAGTTCCCAGTCCAGCGGGTGCTGTCACAGGAAAACCAGTTGGTTGAAATAACTGGTATTGTCAACGATCAGGATTACAAAACGCCACTGGCGGGGGTAAGTGTAACTGTCAAGGGTACCATTGCGGGTACCACTACAGATCAAAGCGGAAAATTCAAACTCCGTTCTAAGCTTAAATTTCCTTTCAAACTTGTACTTAGCAGTATAGGCTTTAAAACGCAGGAATTTGAGGTGAAAGATGCCGGTACGCAGTTGAACATTGAACTGGTGACCCAAACAATTATCGGTAACGAGGTGGTAATCACTGCGTCGCGTGTACCGGAAAGTATACTCAGATCTCCCGTTGCGATAGAAAAACTGGATATCCGTGCGCTGCGTGAATCTCCGGCGCCCAGCTTTTACGATGCACTTGAAAATGTTAAAGGTGTACAGATGACCACGGCCAGTCTTACCTTTAAAATCCCGAATACCAGGGGATTTAATATTCCCAGTAATTACAGGTTTGTACAGCTGGTGGATGGTATTGACATGCAGGCTGCGACGCTTGGCGTACCGCTTGGAAATGCAATAGGCCCTACTGAACTTGATATTGCCAGTGTCGAAATCACACCGGGTGCAGCATCTGCCCTCTATGGTATGAATGCCATCAACGGGATGTCCAATTTGATTACTAAAAGCCCCTTTCTTTACCAGGGACTTAGCTTTTATCAAAAAACAGGGTTAAATCATCTTGGTGGTACTGGTCGCGACCTCAGTAACCTAACTGAAACAGCAATTAGGTACGCAAAGGCTTTTAATGATAAATTCGCGTTCAAAGTAAACCTGAGTTACCTGAGAGGGACCGATTGGTTGTCTGACACCCGGACAGATCAGAATCCTAATAACCTGAAATCTGCAAATCCATCATTTTCTGCATTAAATGGCTCGGACGTGGCTTTTGATGGCTGGAATAAATATGGTGATGACGTACTTGCAGGAAGTAACACAGTTTCTGTGTCAGGTTTGAACATCAATGGTAATGCAAACCAAACGCTGAATGTGGCCCGTACGGGATACTGGGAAAAAGACCTTGTAGCGCCTACTGTAGATAACCTGAAATTTGATGCAGGCCTGAATTACCGTATAGGAAAATTTGCCGAGCTTTCTTACACCTACAGATTTGGGAAGATGGACGGCGTTTTCCAGCGGGGCAATAAAATCCAGCTGGATAATGTGATTATCCAAAACCACAAATTAGAATTGAAAGGAAGCAATTTTCTGATCAGGGCAAATATGTCCCTTGAAGATTCTGGTGATTCGTATAATGTGAAACCACTGGCCGATAATCTTGATCTGGCAAGTGGCGGCAGCGGTTCTGTCTGGGGCGCAAAATATAAAACTGCCCTGAATGCCTATGCGTCTAATAACGGCGGGTCCCTAACCAATGCTAACCTTGCCGCTGCTACAGCCTACGCAAGACAGCAGGCCGACGCGGGGAGGGTAGAGCCCGGTACGCAGGCTTTTGAAACACTGAAAAACACGATTATCGGTATCAATAACTGGGATATCAGGTCATCTACTATTCCAGATGCACCAGTAACAGGTGGAGCTGCGCTTATTCAGAAAAGTACCACGTATAATTTTGAAGGTCAGTGGGATTTATCTAAAGCGGCGAAGTATTTCGATCTGCTGATAGGCGGGGATGCCAGGATCTATCAGATTACACCAGACGGTAACAACTTTGTTGACTTTGACCGTCCTATAGCGGATCGAAACAAGGAACTGGCGGATGGTAGTTATGGAAAGAACATCTATTACAAGAAGTTTGGTGGTTTTGCACAGGTTACCAAAACATTTTTTGATGAAAAACTGAAGTTATTTGCTTCAGCGCGTTATGATTACAATCCATATTTTGATCCAAAAATTACACCGCGTATAGCGGCCGTCTACTCGCCTAACCACAATAACAATTTCAGGGTAACCTATCAGCAGGGGTATCGTTTTCCCGGTCTGTTCGAAGCCTTGTCTTATGTAAACAACGGCCGCGTGAAGCGGGTAGGGAGTTTATCGTTTATCAATGACGGACTCGGCTACCTCGATAACAGTTATACTCGCGCTTCGGGCGTAGTATTTAATTCGGCAGTGAATGCCGCGGTAGCAGCTGGTGCCGACAGAAATACAGCGGCACTGGCAAACCGTGACCTGCTCGTAAAGGCAGATCTGCCAAAAGCTAAACCTGAAAAAATCAATTCCCTTGAAATTGGGTATAAGAGCGTTTTGTTGGAAAATACGCTTTCAATAGATATTGATGCCTATACCAATACCTATACGGGTTTTCTGGGCCAGGTACAGGTAGACGTACCAAAAAATGCGGTGGTAGGATCAGACGCTGCAGTTATCAACATGCTGGACGCCAACCGTGATGCTGGTCAGGACCGCTATAGGGTATACACCAATGCAAAAAATAAATACACCAATTATGGTTCTGCTTTGGGACTTACTTATAACTTTTATCAGAAATATACGCTCGCAGGAAATGTAAGTTATAATAAGATAAAATCGAATAGCAGTGATGACATCTTTGTAACAGGTTTCAATACCCCTGATTTTGCTACCAACCTCACCATTGGAAACCGTGAGGTGGTAAAAAACCTGGGGTTCAGCGTCGTTTATAAATGGCAGAACTCTTTCCTATGGGAAAGTCCATTGGTAACCGGAACAGTTAATGCAATCAATACATTTGATGCACAGGTTTCCTACAAAATGCCAAGTGCCAATGCAACCATCAAGATTGGGGGCACCAATATTTTCAATAAACCGTTTATCCAATATGCCGGCGGGCCAACCCTTGGCGCCCTGGTTTATGCCGCAGTTACTTTTGAAGGACTACTGGCAAAATAACCAAGGCTGCCTCAATTGTATTATTTGGTTTTAACCGGATTTTGTATCGCAAATGATAAAAGCTCAAGCGCTATCTCATCTACAGAGGCGCTTGAGTTGCTTAACACCACAACTCCCGCTTTTCTGTCTTTAATAAAACCACAAAAACTTGTAAATCCCCCCACGGCACCATTGTGCCAGATACAGGTAGTTCCCCTGAACGGCTGAATCATCCATGCCAATCCGGTGCTGATCTCGGCTTGTTTGTCAGTTTCTTTACGTGTCAATGCAAAATCAGGACTTACACTGTTTAAATTTGTTTTGAGGAAAATCAATAGGTCTTGCATGTTTGATTTTAATCCGCCCGCTGCGTTAAAAGCGCCCATCTCCCACGACTGCAGATATTTCCCGTCGTTATCAGAATAGCCACTTACCAGTAATTTTCTGTTGGCTTCGGGCACCACCAGGCTGGTAGACGTCATTTTTAATGGGGCAGTGATTGTTTGTTTCAGCAATTCCTCCAAAGGCTGGTGATAAACGTTTTCGAGTATTATCCCTAAGACAGCAAAACCAAAGTTAGAATACTCCATTCTGGTTCCTGCAAGCGTATCTGGTTTAAACGTTTTCAGGTATTCAAAAATCATCTCTTTAGAATAATGCTGATAAGGATTGGCAGGATTGTAACCTCCAACCTTAGCAAAATTTCCGGGTAAACGCGGCAGGGCCGAAGTGTGGTTGGCCAGGTTCAGCACTTTGATAGGAAGCCCGTTATATTGCAGGTTTGGATAGCTTCCCGGAAGGTATTTCCGGATATCGTCATTCAATGAAATTTTCTTTTCGTTTACTGCATGCGCCAGTAAAGTGGCTACAAAAGTTTTGGTGAGGGAGCCAATTTCATAAAGCGAACGGCCGTCAGGCAAGGTGCCGTTGCCTCGTTCTGTTTCGCCGTAATAGATAGTCTCGGTATTTCCATCAGTCACAATGCCAATGCTCAGGCTGCTGTTATTCGGGTCTTTGAGGTAGTCCAGTGCAAGGCTGTCCGCATATAGCTGTAATTTAGTCTGTTTGGGGTTGTTGGTCTTAATCAGCGCCGCATTTTTAGGGTTCGGAATTTCTTTTTGGGGCTTAAGCGGGCGCCACTCGAAATAAGTAATCTGGGCTGTACCGTTAACGGCGATCTTCAGCTCCAGCCGGCCGTGTTCAAAAGTTATGTGGTAATTGGCATTTGCCTTTACTTCATCTACATATTTCCATGCTTTTATTTTTCCTAATGGCTCGCCTAATTTAACCTTATAAAAGTCGAGGTTGAACTCCGGTGTAATCATACTTTTCGATGATTCTGCATATTGGTCATACATTGCGGGCCAGTCGCGCTGATTGTAGTTTTCAACCAGTTTTGCTACTGCTTTGTCGGTTAAAGGGCGTTGCTGGGCAAAAGCGCTACTGCAAATCAGCAGCAAAAAGGTACATATTAATTTGGTCATCTGTTTTTTTATAGGGTTAATCTTTTCATTCGGTATGAGTTAAAGATAATAATTATTTATATCCTGCAAATTTTATTCATCGGCCTGATACAGCGATGGTCATATATTAACAAAATTTAACAAATGCTGTAACTGTTTGCGAACTTAAGAGTCTTATCTTGAATTCATAAACATATCGCATGAAATTGATTACCGGTTTTGCATTGGCTTTAATATTACCCTTTGGTTACTCCTCTTCTTTATCTGCACAACAGATCCGGAGGATAGATGGTTCCAGGATCAGTGGCGAAGCACTCAGCCGTTACATTCCCGAGTTGATGAAAAAGTCAAATGTGCCTGGATTGGCCATTGCTGTTTTGAACAGCAACCATGTAGTTTACAAAAAAACTTTTGGGTACAGTAACGCCATCACAAAGTCGCTGCTTAAACCCAGTACGAATATTTATGGGGCTTCGCTCAGCAAATCTGTGTTTGCGTTAATGGTATTAAAACTTGTCGAACAGGGAAAGCTTGACCTCGATAAGCCGTTGCAAGAATACCTTCCGGATCCTATCTATGACTATCTGCACTTGAAAAAGTGGCATGATGACTACAGTAGCCTGAAGGGAGACACATTATATCAAAAGATAACCGCCCGGATGTGTCTCGACCACACCTCAGGGTTTGCCAATTGGCGTTGGGATATGCCAGATCAGAAACTTAGGGTCCGTGATACTCCCGGAAAGCGCTATAGCTATTCAGGGGAGGGCATGGTTTATTTGCAGGTGGTATTAGAAAAGATGTTCGGCAAATCACTTGAGCAAATGGCGGCTGAAATTGTATTTAATCCGCTTAAAATGGAAAATACCGCTTACACTTTTCTTCCCGCGTTTGAGCGCGACTACGCCTTTGGGCACAATGCCAAAGGGCAGTTATATGAAAAAGATAAAGACAACGAAGCCCGGTCGCCAAGCACGATGGAAACTACACTTGATGATCTCTCCCTGTTCCTGGAGGGCGTAATGCAGGATAAGGTGATCAGCAAAAACACCACTGCCATCATGTTCAGCCCCCAGATCAGGCTTCGTTCGGTCAAACAAATGGGGCCTTTATCACGCAGGGATACAAATGTGAACGATGCACTGCAGCTCAGTTATGGACTGGGTTACGGCCTCCTGAAATCGCCGTATGGCTGGGGGGCTTTTAAGGAGGGACATGGTGATGGTTTCCAGCATTATATGATCCTGTTTCCAAAACAAAAAACCGCTGTGCTGATCATGACCAACAGCGACAATGGGGAAAGTATATTTAAAGATCTGCTGGAAGCCACTATCGCGGACCGTTATACACCCTGGGACTGGCAAAACTGGCCTGCCAGTCAACCGTAATTCTTATAGTTCAGGTTTTAACGCAGTCCATACATTATCGGCTAAAATTTTATGGCCTTGTGGGGTGGGGTGCAGGCCATCCTGCTGGATTAAACGGGGAACGCCGCCCACGCCTTTCAGTAGAAAGGGAATGAAAGCCATTTTGTTTTTCTTTGCCAGTTCAGGAAATAACTCCCTGAAAGGAACGGTATACTTTTCTCCCATACTTGGCGGCATCTGCATTCCTGCGAGTACAAACTTTACATTGGGATATTTCTGTTTCACTTTGTCAATAATTGCCTGCAGATTGGCCACCGTCTCCTTCACGGGGATGCCCCTTAAGCCATCATTTGCACCCAGTTCCAGCACAAAAATATCAACAGGCTGACGTAACAGCCAGTCCACCCGGCTTTTGCCGTCTGCAGAGGTTTCGCCACTAAGTCCGGCATTAATTACTTTATAAGGCGCCTTTATTGAATCAATTTTATGCTGTATAAGCGCAGGGAAAGCTTGTTCCGGATCTACACCCATTCCTGCGGTAAGGCTTGTGCCAAAAAAAAGGATGCTTTTTGTGCCGGCTGCCAGGCTTGTTTCTTTTTTACTGGTAGCAGAATCGGCCTGACTTTTAGCAGCAGCTGTTTGATTGCTATTGCCGCAGCTGCAAATAAGTGCTGTGAACAGGGCTAGAAATAAATATGTGAGGTAACGCGGCGGGGTTGCTTTCATAACAAAATCAGTTTTAATTATTAAAATAAACAGCGGCAGGGCATTTTAGTTTCATTACAAAAATGGTAATACAAACGTAACTTAATTGTTTGAAGCAAACAATTCAAAGGTTTTAGCTCTATATTTAGTAACATAAGCCCGCACTGCAGGTCATATATCATATTTAACCACCTTACCTTGGAAACTATTTTAAACATTAATGGTGTCAGCAAACATTATGTGAGTGCTGGCTCCAGGCTCACTATACTTGATCACATCAGTTTTTCTGTTCAGAAGGGATCAACTGTTGCTATTACCGGTCCTTCTGGAAGCGGGAAAACCACCTTGCTGGGCTTGTGTGCCGGCCTTGACAGGGCCAGCGAAGGCTCTATAGAACTTAGCAATACAAAACTTGACAATTTATCAGAAGATCAGCGCGCAGCCGTAAGGAACCGTTATGTAGGTTTTATATTTCAGAACTTTCAATTGCTGCCGACGCTTACTGCATTGGAAAATATTATGGTACCACTCGAACTCAGGGGAGAGAAAAACATTCGCCCCAGGGCCCTGGACTTGTTGGATAAAGTAGGTTTGTCGGCCCGTGCCGATCACTATCCCGTGCAGCTTTCGGGTGGTGAGCAGCAGCGGATTTCGCTGGCGAGGGCTTTTTCCAATACACCAGCTATCTTATTTGCGGATGAGCCCACGGGTAATCTGGACGGGGAAACCAGCGAAAAAGTAATTAAGCTGTTGTTCGATCTGAACAAAGAGGCAGGAACCACACTGATTATTGTAACACACGACCTTGAACTGGCTGCACGTACAGACAGGACCATCCGTTTGAAAAGTGGAATTATTATAGCCGATGAACAAAAGACATATGCCAGAACAGAATAGCCCAGTTTTAAAACAGTCGGCACCATTGTCCTGGTTGTTTACAATGGCCTGGCGCGACAGCCGGAAAAACCGTTCCAGATTATTTCTTTTTACCTCTTCTATTATTCTTGGCATCGCCGCTTTGGTAGCAGTGTATGCTTTCAGGGATAACCTGCAACGCGATATTGACGACCAGGCAAAAACACTGGCCGGCGCCGATCTTACCATTGACAGCCGGAATGCCATCAGCAAGCCGCTAACAGCCATGCTTGACACTTTAGGCGACGAGCGTGCCAAACAGCTTGATTTTGCCTCAATGTTATACTTTGTAAAAGGTGAAGGCAGCAGGCTGGTCCAGATCAAAGCACTGGAAGGCAACTATCCTTTTTACGGAGAGCTCGAAACCACACCCGCAACTGCCGCAAAAGCAATTAAAAAAGGTAGAAACGCACTGGTTGACAGAACAGTGATGCTGCAGTTCAATGCAAAACCCGGCGACTCCATCAGAGTGGGTAAAATTACTTTTGCCATTGCCGGATTTCTTGACAGTGCGCCCGGCCAGACCGGCCTAACTGCTACTCTTTCTCCTGTGGTATATATCCCTCTGCAGTATTTGCCGCAAACTGGTTTGGCACAGTTCGGGAGCAGGATACATTATTCATATTTCTATAAGTTTAATCAAACGACAGCAGTGAATGCTTTGGTTAAAAAAATAAAACGGCGGCTTGATAAAGAGGGACTGGACCATGAAACCGTTGAGTCTAAAAAACGGGATACCGGCAGGTCGTTTCAGGATATGGGACGTTTTCTGGCCCTGGCAGGTTTTGTCGCGCTGCTGCTTGGCTGCATAGGTGTGGGCAGTGCCATTCATGTGTATATCAATGAAAAGATAGCAGCTATTTCTACCTTGCGCTGTCTTGGCGTAAAAGCTTCTGAAGCATTTTTAATTTACCTGATCCAGATTACTTTTATCGGTTTGTTAGGTGCAATTGCAGGCGCGGCCCTTGGTACCGGCATCCAGTTTTTACTTCCGCTTGTACTGAAAGATTTTCTGCCACTTGAATTTACCATGCAGGTTTCCTGGACGGCCATTGCACAAGGGATTGTTACCGGCCTGGTCATTTCGGTGTTGTTTGCACTGCCTTCATTACTGGCTGTGCGGCTAATTTCACCGCTGAATGCAATCAGGCTTTCATTTGAGCCGACCGAGTCGACGCGCGAACCCTTAAAATACCTGGTTTACCTGGTTATCATATTATTTATATTTGGTTTTAGCTGGTTGCAAATGAGCAGCTGGATGCAGGCCGCAGTGTTTACGCTCAGTATTATCATTGCAGTAGTGTTATTTTATGGACTTTCCGCCTTATTGCTCAGGCTGGTGAAGAAAACACTGCCTTTAGGTCTGAGTTATGCATGGAGACAAGGCTTTTCCAATTTATACCGTCCCAACAATCAAACCCTCATGCTGATTGTTTCTATAGGCTTATCAACTGCATTGATTGCGACATTGTATTTTGTACAGGGAATCCTGATCAGTCGGGTCACATTATCTTCGGGTAAAAACCAGCCCAATATGGTACTTTTTGACATTCAGGGCAGCCAGCAAAAAGCTGTAGCCGCTGTTGCCCGTCAAAACAAATTGCCACTGATGAGCCAGGTGCCGGTGGTTACCATGCGTCTGCAGGAAATCAATGGCGTAAATGCAGCACAACTGGTGCTTAATGATAGCCTCAAACGCAAGGCGCCACCAGAAGAAAATGAACGCAGAGAATCTTCAGCCAGGGCTTTCAAAGGAGAAATAAGGGCTACCTATCAGGAGAAACTTACCAGTGCCGAAAAAATCAGCAGTGGGAAATGGACGGGCCGCGTAACTTCTCCATCAGCTATCATATATATATCATTGGATGAACGTTATGCCGAAAGGATCAACGTTAAAATAGGGGATAAGATCACTTTTAATGTGCAGGGAATGATGATCCCTACGGTGATCGGCAGCTTCAGAAAAATAGACTGGGGCAGAATGCAGACCAATTTCAGGGTGGTGTTTCCAACCGGGGTGCTTGAAGAGGCACCACAGTTTCATGTGCTGATGACACGCGTTCCTGACGCTACCGTTTCGGCACGTTTTCAGGGCCTGATTGTACGTACTTTTCCAAATATTTCTGTAATAGACCTTGGGCTGGTACTTCAGGTACTGGATGAGCTGCTTGGCAAGATAAGTTTTGTGATCCGTTTTATGGCTTCTTTTAGCATGATTACCGGCTGGATCGTGTTGGTATCTGCAGTAAGGAGCAGCAAGAACCAGCGGTTAAGGGAAATTGTATTACTGCGTACTATTGGCGCGCGGGGAGGTCAGATCCTGTCCATTACTGCTATCGAATATTTGTTCCTGGGCGTGTTTGCAGCTGCCGCGGGATTGATAGTTGCCATTGCCGGTAGCTGGGCTTTGGCAGTATATAGTTTTGGAACAGACTTTCATCTTCCGGTGCTTCCGGCGGTGCTGTTATTTAGCTCAGTTACCATCATTGTAGTCATTACAGGAATGTTGAGCAGTAGCAGCGTGCTACGCCGCTCACCTTTAGAAGTCTTGCGTAAAGACAGTTAGGTCAAATGTCCCGAAATATCAAAATTCGGAACAATGTTTGTAGAGGGTTGGGGATTTTAATAACATAAATAATTATGAAGAAAAGAATACATGTTCTCGAAGACGATCAGGATATCAGATATATCATAGAATTCTTATTGAAGGATGAAGGATATGAGTTGCAGTTGTCTTCTACTTTCTCTGAGCTTAAAAGTAAGCTGAACGATGCACTGCCCGATCTTTTTATTATTGATGTGATGCTTCCGGATGGAAATGGAATAGAAATATGTGAAGATCTGAAAACTGATATGTTCACCAAACATATTCCGGTAATCGTGATGTCTGCAAATCCTGGAAGTAAAGAAAAAAGTGTAACTGCGTTTGCAGACGATTATATCAGCAAACCATTTGACCTTGATTACGTGGTAAAAAGAATTGACAGGTTACTGGCAGGAAAAGTAGCTTAAAACCATTTATAATTGCACTATGATCTTACTTGAAAACGAATACATTGAAGTTACCTTTGATATAAAAGGGGCGGAGTTAAAAAGTATTAAAAGTAAAACTACAGGACTTGATTACCTGTGGAAGGGCGATCCGGAGTTCTGGGGCAAGTTCAGCCCTGTACTGTTCCCGGTCATTGGTGCATTAAAAGATAACAGCTATATAGTTGATGATAAATTATATGAACTGCCGCGTCACGGCTTCGCGCGCGACCACGATTTTGAGGTTGAGCAGATCAATGATGCGGAGGTATTATTTACACTTTCAGCCAGCGCAGAAACATTAGAGGTTTATCCTTTTGAATTTCTATTGGGACTTCGCTACAGGATTTCAGGCTCTTCTGTATCCTGTACATATGAGGTAAGCAATCCTGCACAAAAAGATTTGTTATTTTCTGTTGGTGGTCATCCTGCTTTTGCAGCACCGCTAAGCAATGATACTTCATATGAAGATTGTTACCTGGAATTTGCAGTAGACGAGGCGCTTACCTATAATAAAATTGATAATAACCTGATCAGTGACGAGACTGATACGCTACACCTGGATAAAGGCAAACTGCAGCTTAAACATGAATTGTTTTATAATGATGCCCTTGTTTTTAAACAGATGCGCAGCAGGGCCATCTCTATAAAAAATACGAAGAATGAAAACGGCCTGCATTTTAGGTTCGATGATTTTCCGTTTTTTGGGATTTGGGCAGCTAAAGATGCAGATTTTGTGTGTCTTGAACCCTGGTGTGGTATAGCTGATGGTGTTCATCACGACCAGCAGCTCAGCGATAAAGAGGGGATAGTATCTTTATCGCCGGGCAGCGATTGGAAGCGCACCTGGGAAGTTGAGGTTTTCTAATTTCCTTTGATCACACTTACTTTCAGGTGTGAGGGCTGATCCTTTTTAAAATATACCCGGTGGGTAGCTTTCTGAAAATCTGCCTCCGTTGCTTTGTATATATTCACAAATTTTTGTGGGTTGCGGTCTACCAGCGGGAACCAGGAGCTTTGCACCTGTACCATTATACGGTGACCTTTTTTAAAGCAATGGGCAGCATCCTGCATATCAAATTTAACTTCTGATACTTCACCTGGAACCATAGCTTCGGGTACACTAAAACTTTTTCTGAATTTCGAGCGCATCACCTCTCCGCGGACCATCATCTGGAAGCCACCCATCTTTGTGCCTGGTATTGGACTGTCATTTGGGGCATCTCCGGGATACACGTCGATCAGTTTTACCACAAAATCTGCATCTTTGCCTGTTGTAGAAACAAAAAGATCGGCTATGAGATTTCCTGATATTGTTACATCATCTTCCAGAACAGGTGTTTGGTAAACCAGCACATCAGGTCGTGATGCCGCAAAACGCTGATCTTCGTACATAAAGTCGCTACCGCGGTCAATTCTAATTTCTTTGGTATAAGGAACGGGCTTGTTTGGGTCGCTGATAAATTCATCATATCTGTTGCCATCAGCAGTGGGTGCCTCAAAAGAAAGCGTACCGTTGGCATGAAAATACAGGTTTTTCTGCTCCGCTTCAACTGGTGGCCATGCCGAGTATTTCTTCCATTGGTTAGATCCAGTTTCAAATACAGTGGCCTTAGCCAGCTCAGGGTTTTCTTTCCCTTTCAGGTAATGGTTAAAAAATGCGAGTTCTATTTTTTCACGGAAAAATGGTCCTGTAGCTGAATGGAAGCGGATATTGCCAAGAACATCATTATCGCCTCTGGTCCAGCTGCCATGCGTCCATGGGCCCATCACCAGATAGTTTGGCGATGCTGGTTTGTTTTTTTCTATGCCCGCAAATGTTTTCAGGGGGCCATAGAGGTCTTCCTGGTCAAACCATCCGCCTACGGTAAGAATAGCCGGTTTAATTTTTTTAAGATAGGGAACAGGGGTACGCATTTGCCAAAAGGAACTGTAACTTTCATTATCCATCATCTGGTTCCAGATTTCATTTTTGCCCTTAAAATATTTTTCGTTTACATTTTTCAGCGGTCCCAGGTTTTTATAGAAATCATAAGCGTCAGGAGTGCCATATGCAGCGAAAGAAGGCGCGTGTAAAGTAGTAGGAGCCGGCCTGTCTGCACCATAATAGGATAAAAAGGAGAAAGTGCCCATCATAAAAAATGCACCATTGTGATGACGGTCATCGCCCATAAACCAATCGGTAACCGGTGCCTGCGGCGAAGCTGCTTTTAAAGCAGGATGTGCATCAATGGCGGTCATCGTGGTATAAAATCCCGGTGCGGAAATACCCCAGCTACCCACTTTGCCGTTATTGTTAGGGACATTTTTTGTTAGCCAGTCGATAGTGTCGTAGGTATCTGAACTTTCGTCCACATCTGTTTTTTTCTTTTTATTTGGGATATAAGGCCTGGTGGCTTCAAACTTTCCTTCAGACATGTATTTTCCTCTTACATCCTGGTAAACAAAAATATATCCTTCACGGGCAAAAAGCATTGATGGGCCCAGGCTCAGTTTATATTCATTTTCGCCATATGGACCGGCGCTGTATGGCGTACGGTTATACATGATGGGATATTTCTTTGTACCATCTTTGGGCACGTAAATAATGGTAAACAGTTTTGCACCATCACGCATAGGGACCTGTTTTTCCAGTTTCACGTAGTGGTTGCGGATATAGACTGAGTCGTCTTTATTAACCAGTGGTTTTTGTGCTGCTGCTGCCAGCGACAGCAACGATAGTGCGGCAGATAACATATAATTTTTACCAGGTGAAGATTTCATAGGGACAAAATAAACATTTTGCAGTCAATTAATGACTACCCTTTAAGGTAATAACTATCGTTCATTCCTATATGTGGTGACAGGTTATCCCAGATCATCCGCATCCCGTCGCTGCCGTCTTTATATTTTACCTCAATGTCACGTCGTAATTTATTTACCGCAGTACATTCTTGTTGAGAAAGATAGAAGTCATTTTCCTGGAAAAAGTCCATCAGGCTGTTGAAATTTTTCCTTAAAAACGTATCTGTTTTGCTAAGTTTTGCCAGCTCATTTATTTTTCTGCCGATCAGTGAACGTTTGATCTGTGGTTTCAGGTTTGGGATCAGGTCAATAATGCCATCTTCTGATATCACTACGAGCAGGGTTTGTGCCTTCTTCTCCATATATTCATAATAACGGATGGCCGAGTTATACCTGGCACCGCGTGAAGAATCGCCGTTTGCAGTGGCAATACCATCCAGGATTACACCAATGGCGTGGCAGGTACAATCAATATCAATCAGCACCGCGCCATCGATAGAGGTAATCTGATGGATAATATCTTTGTTTATTTTGATCGGCTTGATTTTAAAACATTGGCTGCTGAGACGTATTGCTTCCTCTTCGGCAGCGGATGAAATGGCCAGGATAGTGCCATGCTGTTGCTTCGTCGCTTCCATGGTGATATCCCACAAGGTATTTAATCGTGCTTTGTCAATACCTTCATATAATCTTTTAATGCTGGAGAAGAATTTTTCCCTGTTGATCTTTTCGCTATACAAACCAGGCATCCTGAAGGATACTGCAATCATCACATTATCCTGGTGGGACACTTCCCAGTGGAAATGTTTGGTAAAGCTGACCACAAAAAGCGATTCTTCATGGGTGTTATATTTTCCCGTCAACTGGCAAAGGCCATAGATCAGTACCGAATCTGAAAGGATCAGTTGTTTATGATCTGCCAGTTCCAGAAATTTACGCACCTTTCTGAAATCTTTAATGTGTATCGGGTTTTCCAGTTCCATGGTCAGGCGTACGTTGGGATGGTTTTTACGGGCGATTACCATTTTGCCAAATCCCTCTGCACCTTCATATTTTAAAGACGAAATGGTATTGCAGGCATCATACAAAACATGCAGGCTGTTGGGATGCTGCCCTGCCATTGAAATCGTAGTCATAAAATCATGTCCCGCTTTACTCACCAGTTCATCGCGGCTTTTGGATAATACATTAAATTCAGGCTGCGACTTGGCTTTCAGCGCATTGGCACTGGCATCAAGATAAACACTGATAACACTTTCTATAAAAGACCGGCTGATACGGTGGCCGGAAGCAGAAGTATCTTTGGTTAGGTAATAGTAGGTATTCAGCACTTTTTTATTCAGTTCCACCACTACATAAACCAGGTATCCATTGATGTACAGGGCCGATGAGACAAAGTGCTCTTTATTCCTTTTGGTGGCGTAGGTCCGTAAAATGCGCTGAATTTCTGCCATATAAGCGGTTTCTGCACTATGATAGTGTTCATCTGGCGGCAGTGGACGAAAGCTCATCTGTATAGCTGTTGATTTAAGGCTGCGGAAATCATGCAGCGGATAGTCGCACTCCGGACATTCGATAACGGTGAAGGGGCGGTCGCCTTCGGGTTTAAGCAATACACCAATGAGCAGCACTTTTGGCCCAAGCCGTTCGTCAAGCGAATTGAATAACTCTTCTGCAGCCAGCAGCAGGGAGATCTGGCAATGCTGCTGATGTTCCCATATCAGGTTTTCACAGGTTTCCGTAGCTTCTATCATATAATTCCGGTAAATGATTTAATTCTAGTAAATGGTTTTTCCTATATGTTCTGAGGGGTTTAATGAATGTATAGATGATCAGGTACCAAAGATATTTGAAGTTAACTTACAAAAGTGTTAAAGAAAGTTAATTTGGTAAACTCGAAATTTTACTACATTAGATATTTAAAATTTAAAACACACATGCAAGCACCAGCCAAGGCAAGTAAGTCTGCCTTAACCGCCGCAATACTTGTAGCCTCATTAGGTTATTTTGTAGACATTTATGATTTACTGCTTTTCAGTATTGTCCGTATTCCAAGTTTAAAATCTTTAGGGCTTACCGGCGCCCAGTTAACCGATACCGGCATTCTGTTGCTCAACGTACAAATGGTGGGCATGCTGATAGGAGGGGTACTTTGGGGGATGCTTGGTGATAAAAAAGGCCGTCTCTCTGTATTGTTCGGCTCTATATTTCTCTACTCAATGGCCAACATAGCCAATGGTTTTGTCCATTCCATCGAATCCTACGCCGTTTGGAGGTTCATCGCCGGACTAGGGCTGGCTGGTGAGCTTGGGGCGGGGATTACCCTTGTTGCAGAACTGATGCCGAAAGAAAAGCGTGGTTATGCTACCACAATTGTTGCCTCTGTTGGGGTAAGCGGTGCGGTTGTGGCCTATTTTATTGCACAGGCATTTGACTGGAGAACTTCCTTTTTTATTGGGGGCGGCTTAGGTTTATTGCTTTTACTGCTCAGGATTGGCGTAGCAGAATCTGGTATGTTCAGCGAATCCAAAGAGGCAAGTAATCGTGGCGACTTTTTTGCTTTATTTAAAAATAAAGTTCAGTTTGTTAAATACTTACGCTGTATCCTGATCGGTGTACCACTCTGGTTCGTAGTGGGGGTACTCATCACTTTATCGCCCGAGTTTGGAAAAGTACTTCGGGTACAGGGGGAAGTGAGTGCGGGTGCTGCTGTAGCCTGGTGTTACGGGGGAATTGTTATTGGTGATATTGCCGGCGGCTTATTAAGCCAATGGCTAAAAAGCAGGATCAAAGTTGTATATATCTATTTATCCCTTTCTGTACTCGGCGTTGCGGCATATTTTACCATGTACGATTTAAGCTTGCCGCATTTTTATTGGTTATGTGGCGGCATAGGCCTGACGGTTGGTTACTGGGTTATTTTTATGACCATCGCAACAGAACAGTTTGGTACAAATATCAGGGCAACGGTTACTACTACTGTTCCTAATTTTGTGCGGGGAGCGGTTGTGCCTATCAGTCTGCTATTCCAGTTTTTAAAAGGGGTATATGGTGGAAATATTATTTATGCAGGTTCAACAGTTGCAATAATGTGCCTGGTTTTGGCGTTTGCCGCATTGGGCAGTATGAAAGAAACCTTTTCCAAAGACCTGGATTATATTGAAGAATTTTAAGCCGGAAACAAACCGCGGATATACATGGGATACATTTTAGGGATAGATATAGGAACGGGCAGCACCAAAGCTGTGGCCGTTGGTTTGGATTACGTTGCGATAGAAAGCAGTCAGCGTTTTTATCCCACTGAAATTCCTTCACCGGGCTACAGTGAGCAAGATCCTGAACTGATATGGAAAGCTTTCCAGCAGGTGATCGAAGAGCAGGTGCTGCATTTGGGGGAAGGCCCGCAAGCCATCAGTTTGAGCAGTGCGATGCATAGCCTGATTGCGGTAGACGAGCAGGGCAGGGCACTTGCGCCTATGATTACCTGGGCCGACAGCCGGGGTACAGCTGTGGCCGAACGTTTACTGTCGACACCCCTGGGGATGGAGTTATATAAGGAAACCGGAACGCCGGTGCATTCCATGTCGCCGCTCTGCAAAATCATCTGGCTGAAGGAAAACGAGCCTGGATTTTTCCAAAGCGTTCATAAATTTATATCCATTAAAGAATATATCTGGTTCAAGCTCTTCCACTGCTTCGAAGCAGATCACTCTATAGCATCGTGTACGGGGTTAATGGATGTACAGGGGCTGAAGTGGAGTCAGAAAGCCCTAGCTGCCGCAGGGATCTCTGTTGAGCACCTTTCTGCATTGGTTCCAACAACCTATGTGAGAAATGATTTTGCTGCTGATGGGCTTGATTTTCTTAAAAAAGGGACCGCATTTGTGATAGGGGCGAGTGATGGCTGTCTGGCCAATTTAGGTACGGGCGCCATTGCAGCAGGAGTTGCCGCATTGACAATTGGTACAAGCGGTGCCCTGCGTGTGGGTAGTCACTATTCGGTACTAAACGAAGAGGCCATGACCTTCAGTTACCGTCTTGACGAGACTATTTTTATCAACGGCGGTCCTGTAAATAACGGGGGGGCTGCTTTGAAATGGCACCTTAAAAACCTTTATCAAAAGGAAGAGCTGAGTGCTGATGATTATACTGCTGCACTGGAAAAAGTTACGGCATTGACACCAGGGGCCGAAGGACTCATTTTTCTTCCGTACCTGCAAGGAGAGCGGGCTCCGATATGGGATTCAAAAAGCTGCGGTACATTTTTTGGTATGCGGATCAGTCATTATCCTGAGCATTTTACACGTGCCGTAATTGAAGGAATTTGTTTTGCCTTAAATGATGTGCTGCTGTCGCTGGTTGCGTCCGGACAGGTTGTAGACCAGCTAAATGTCAGCGGCGGCTTTGTTTCTTCGCCGGTATGGCTGCAAATTATGGCAGACATCACGGGCAAAAAGCTTGTGCTGGCCAGAACAGAGGATGCATCCGCCGTAGGCGCCGCATACCTGGCTGTAAAAGCAACTGGGATAACCGATGTATATCCTTCGCCTGTGGCAGAAGAAAACACTATTATAGAACCTGATGCGGCCAGGCATTTAGTATATCAGCAATATTTTGGTTTGTACAAAAAATTATATACAAACCTGAAAGGGCTTATGGCAGAGATGTACGCGATGCATCATACATCCTGACAAATGTTTCTACTGCCTGTAATTAGTTACTGGTACTGCTGGAGCGGTTGCTGATGTCATGAACCGAGTTATAGGTTTTTACGAGCGACTGTATGGTCTTCACATCGAAACTGTTCATCGCCCTTATTTTTGCAGTCAGGTCCTGGTCGTCAGAAAATTTCTCCAGTAGTGTACCTTTGATATATTCGTTGTTAGCATTATAATTCTCCTGGCTGGGTGTAATCTCCAGCATACTTCCTGTTCCTGGTTTTTCAATATAGTACAAGGCATGTCTTTGTGGTTTCGGGCGTTCGTCGCCATCATAGGTGCTGCCACCAACGCTGATGCCACCGCCAAATCCAAACCCGCGGTAACCACCGGTGCCAATACCCAGCCCAATAGATGGCATAAAACGAACCTTTCTCCGTTTTTTCTCCACAGTGGTAGCCCCGCCCATAGTATACAGGTTTACCGGGCCGCCTTCTACCAGTTTAAAAAAACGGTATTCGGTTTTATTATGACTTACAAAAGGTTTGCTCACAAAGGTTTCCCCGTTCCAGTGAAATTCCTTGATATCTTTAGCATAGAACTGCTGGATTTCATCGTTATCTTTTTTTATTCCTACGGTAAGGTAATCGGTTCCTTGTATCGTGCCGCGGATGAAGTCGCCATCCGAGATCACCACAGCATCCTGTGCCATAGCAGTGAAGGTTAGCAGGGACAGCAGCAAAACAGCACTAAAATATTTGAATGGTTTCATATCGGTATAATCTATCGCAATAACGCATAACAAAGTTAAAGATTATTTATCAAACGGGCTTTTATATTAAGAATCGAAAATGTTACCTGGCAGATAGTTGGCATTAACAAAATTGTGCTGCAGGCGCTAAACATCTGACCTGGTAATGAGTTTGAAACAATTTTCTATGCTACACAGTTATAGTAGAATGCCAGAAAAACCTGAGTACAGTAATTTATTTGAAAAACCCGGAATGGTGGTGGTAAAGCGACTTGTTTACCTTTTAGATGAGCAGTTCCGCATTCCTGGAACAAAGTTTAGGTTTGGTCTGGACCCATTGATGAACCTTGTACCCTTTTTGGGTGATATGACCGGGTTTGTTATTTCTGCCGGACTATTACTGACCATGGCAAAAAAGGGGGCGGGAAACAAGCTTGTGGTATTGATGAGCATCAATATCCTGCTGGACGCAACTATCGGTGCCATCCCATTTGTTGGCCAGGTTTTTGATTTTTATTTTAAAGCCAACAGCCGTAACCTTAATTTGATGAAAGAGCATTATATTGAAGGTAAACATGAAGGTAGTGGAAGAAATACAGTAATTTTAGCACTGGTAATCATGATTGCTGTGCTATGTTTGACTATTTACTTGCTAGTGAAGCTGGGTGAGTGGTTTTTTAGCTTCTTTTAATAGAAATTAAGGTAAAACGCGGTGCATAAAAAGGTATATTTGTACCTGTAATGATTTTATTTACAGAGCGATGCTGTTTTTGGTTGTCTGCCAGTGTTTTAACATCTATTTCCATTAAAAATATGATAAAATCGAATGGGTATATTTCGGTTTAATTATTTAAAATATAATTTTTGCCTTTAAATATTGATCATATTATAAAAGTTATAATTTAGAGACTTTTATTTGAAAAATTGTTGCACTTAATTTTTTTTTTACGGAATATTGTGAAGATATAAACCGATTTAGCTATATGAGTAATTTCAATAGCAGGTTTGTGAAAATGCGATATAATTGAATTAAGAACTTACCTGAGGATGGATGTCAAAGGTAATAATAGGTAATAACAGTTAATAATAAAAAGGCCGGGTAACCGGCCTTTTTTTAGTTTATGATCATCTGTTTATTGTATTCCAGGATGGCATTTTTGATGTTTTGTACAATCTCTTCCCTACCTTCCAATGAATTGATGTATTCTTCTTCTGTTGGGTTGCTGATAAACCCTATTTCGGTAAGTACGGCAGGCATGCCTGCTTTGGCCAAAACTGCCAGACTTTGTTCTTTCACACCGCGGTCTACACGTCCTACTTTAATATATTGCTGCTGGATAAGTCCTGCTAATTTAATACTCTGGCGCCGGTATGCGTTTTTCATCAGCGAGAGGATGATAAAACTTTCAGGGTCGTTTGGATTATATCCCTCGTAATTGTCTTTGTAATCTTTCTCCAAAAGGATGGACGCATTCTCCCTCACTGCTGCGTCCTGTTCCCCTAATCTTCCCGAACCAGAAACCAGTGTTTCAACGCCGCTTACCCCGGTTCGCCCTCTCATATTGGATGGCATAGAGTTACAGTGTATGGAAATGAAAAGATCCGCATGGGCCCTGTTGGCAATGTCAATCCGCTCGTACAAAGGTATAAAAACATCTTCCGTACGTGTGTAAATCACTTTACATCCCGGGATCTCTTTTTCTATGGTTTGTCCTAATGCAAGTGCTACCTGCAACGCAACATCCTTCTCCCTTGAAAACAGGCCTCTGGTTGATCCGTCCTTTCCGCCATGGCCGGCATCAACTACAATGGTCATCGGTTTATTCGCCGGTGCCAGTTGTACAACTGGTGGGGGGGAAGAGGGCAAAACTGGAACAGTCTGTGCGTAGGCACAGCTTGAGGTAGCAATAAATAGTGCGGCAACAGCCGTTTTAAATGACAGCAGCTTTTTAATATAATAAGGCATCCGTATTCGTGTGTTTAGCTCAAATTTACGAAAGTTAACCGTGAATTTTAAATTACTTTACATCTATTGTCATTCAACGTCCAATAATCAGAAGTTATTGCCGGAACTAACTTTGTTGACATAACCGCTCAGATCAGTAGTTGCGCCGTATATTTTGTTATTGAGGAACTGTACGCCTGAAGGTTTAGCACCGTATGCAGTAAAGGCATATACTGGCACTCCTTTAGCAGATTTATTGTTGTTGCCTTGAACTACATTACCAGATATAACCGCCTTGTCGGTCCTGATTACAAAGCCCATATCCACGCCCTGACCTTTTGCCGCCGAAGTGGCATAAGTGATGGTGTCATTAGACAGCTTAATCAGTTGATTAGCAGTTTGAGGTGCATATTTGGTGTATGTAAATACGGCAAACCTGTCTTGCGCTGCCGGGGCAGAATAGCTGAACCGGTTTTTACCGATTTCAAGCTGATAGGTGCGGGCGCCGCTTTCTATACTGATTCCGCTGTTTTGGCTATCTGTAAAAACATTTTGTTGTATCCTGGCGTAGCCTGTATAGTCCCCGAAAACGTGCAGTCCAATCCGGCAGCCTTTCAGTTTGTTCCCTGAGATGGCAGCATAAGTATCAGGCTTCACCTTTTCAGGAACAGGGAAAGTCAGGTTGAGGATTATTCCTGTGGCAGTGGCACTTTTATCCATCTGATTGCCGGTAACAGTTGGCGCATAGTTGCCCCTTACTTCAATACAGTAGAGTTTTGTATCTGAAATAGTGTTGTTCGTTATTTTTGTATTTGTGCCTACGGCCGAAAGCCCTATTCCATCCAGCGCTTGTTTCGGGTCTTTACCAGTGCCGGTAATGCGGTTCCGGTCAATCACGCTGCCGTCTACTTTTCCCCAGTCTTCAATGCCCATTCGTCCGGCATTGGTTATAGTATTGTTTGTCAGCCTGCATCCGGTTGAATAGTCTGAACTGTGGTTCCCGTTTGCGGTAAGTGCATTTGAATAGGCATTTATCAATGTATTGCCCTCAACTACCGTTGCGTCGGCACCATTTTCAGCGTACTTTATCCCAAGGGTGTTGATTTGGTTGTTCCTGATGGTTGTATTTAGTGATTTGATGCCACTTACCCATACGGCCTCCATGCCTGAAGTGCTGTAAGGCAGATGAAAGTTGAAATTGCTGTATTCGATCACTGTATTTTTACTGTCCTGCACAAAGATGCATGCATTACTCCAGTTGCTCCATTGATGGGCGGCGTCTGATTGTGTAAATTTGAGTTGATGGATCATTACATTGTCTGCGTTGCTGATGATGAAATATCTGCCGTTGCTGAGCAGGGTGCCCGTCATCTTTGGCCCGGCCTTGATAACCGTTCCGGTTTCGCCATAAATTTTCCGCCCGGCCTTGATGCTAATGGTTTGATTAATAATGTATGTTCCTGATTTAAGGTAGATGGTTTCAGATTCATTTAGCAATTTTTGCAGCGCATCGGTATCATCCGAAGTACCGTCACCTTTTAGGCCATATGAATAAAAGATCTGTGAGCTGGTAGCTGCGGCAGCTACCGTAGCCTGCTGTTGTGGAGTCTGAGTGATGTTTTCTTTGCTGCAGGATAAAAGGGCTAAAACGGTCAGGTTAATGAATAGTATAAACTTCATCAGAAAAAAGGATTAAGGAAATATAAAATCTCTGAAGCCAGGCGAGGTAAGTATTGATACTAAAGTGTTGCTTAATTTACCCAAAAATACACAAAATGTGGAAAATAACAAATGATTTGGGGAATTAATTTAGAGCCGCTATTCTTGGCCTGTTTACGGCGCCCTCAGATGCAGGCCTCCAGTATGGTTTAAAATGTTTTTTTATGGAATTTTATCAATTCCATTTTTTAGCACGCTTTTTGGCCACAAGTCTTTGGATATAATTAAAATTATGATGATTAATGTATTCAATATCAGTGTTATAACTTGATTTTTTAAGCTAAATAACTACAGGTCCTGCGCTTATGGAGTTCACCAGAAAAATTTCAGCTACAGCGAAGCCTGCCAGTGATAGGGGTATTATGCCCAACATGTATCTTCCGTACTGGCCATTATTTTCCGTTTTAATTTTGATCACCCTATGTTGTGCATGGTTATACATGAAATTTACGTTGCCTCTCTATGCGATCACCGCCCGGATACTGATACTTGAACAGGAGAATCCGGCAGAAAATAATAAACAACAACCATTAACTGCTATTCTTCCAAAGAAGACCTTCGAAAATGAAAAAGAGGTGATACAGTCGGTACCTATGCTGCAGCAGGTTGTTAAAAACACCGGTTTATATGCTCCGGTGGCGGAGGATCAGTTCCCGGATGGTAAGCCAGCATATCATAGTTCCCCAGTCTTGCTATTGGCGTTGAACCCCCAGGCAATCAGAAAAAAGGTCCGTCTTAATTTTGTATACCGTAACCGCCATGTGCAAATTGGTCGTCAGCAATATCCTCTTAACCAATGGCTCAACACACCATATGGTGTATTGCAGTTCAGGCAAAATCCACACTTTAAATCCCATGCTGATACGTGGCCGCTCTACTTTACCCTTATACCACCGAAACAGGCCGCTGCTGCGCTGGGCCGCAGGATCAAAGTGGCTGAGGCGAATAAACTTTCTACAATACTGCAAATCAGCTTAACAGACGAAGTGCCGCAACGGGGTGAAGAAATCCTGAATGAATTGCTCAAGGTCTACAATTCGTCGATGACTGCCGAACGCAAAAAAATTGCGGCCAATACCATTGCATTTATTGACCGGCGTTTAGCTACTGTAGGCAATCAGCTATCTGGCATAGAAAGTGAATTGGAGCAATACCGCGCGGCGACAGGTGCAGTTGATGTAACTACGCAGGGAAGGTTATATCTAGAAAATGTAAGCATTAATAGTCAAAAAGCAGGCGAACTCAGTATGCAATTATCTGTGCTGGACCAGATTGAAAGATACGTAAAGTCTGGTGAGATTGGTGCCGGCCTGGCACCATCAACCGTAGGGTTAAATGATTCGCAACTTGCTGATATGGTGAAAGACATGTACAACTTACAGATGAATGCCGAAGGCCTCCGTAAAAATACCGGAGAGAATAACCCGGTTTTTGTAGCGTATCAGGATCAGATTGAAAAAGTAAAAGCTCAGATCCTGCAAAACATTGAAAGCCAGCGGAGCAGTTTAAGCGCCAGTAAATCGAACTTATCTGCCACTACAGGGAGTTATTCTTCTGCGCTAAAATTAATGCCGGGAACCGAACGTCAACTACTGGCCATCACGCGGCAGCAACAGATTAAAAATAACATTTACACCTATCTGCTGCAGAAAAAAGAAGAAATTTCTTTGTTATACCTGGCCGATGGGGCGGGCAGCAAAATAGTAAATCCGGCGCAAGCTTCCCTCGTTCCAGTGAGTCCTAATGTAAGGCTGGTGTATCTGGCAGCATTACTGGGCGGTGGTATTTTAGGTGTTGTTATTATTAATGCGAAGGGAGGGCTGCAAACCAGGGTAGTTTCGCGTCAGGATATAGGGTTGCTGACCGGGCTTCCGGTGGTGGGGGAGCTGGCCGCTGGTAAACCACGCCAGTATATTGTAATGGGAACGCCGCAACGTACGCTGATAGCTGAACAATTCAGGGGTTTACGGACCACCCTGCGTTACCTCGGGGTTGGCGGGGATAAAAAGAAATTGATGATAACATCGGCCATCCCTGGAGAGGGGAAAAGTTTTGTAGCGGCAAACCTGGCGCTTTCCCTGGCACTCACGGGTAAACGTGTAGCGCTGATTGATCTCGATCTGAACAATCCCAGCTTACATCACAAGTTTGACATCCCGCAAAGGCTGGGAATAAGCGACTTCCTGCAAGCCAAAGCCCGGGCCCGGGAAATTGTGATGCAGAGTGATAAAAGCCCAAACCTTTTTATCCTGTTGACAGGGCAGCTTCCTGAAAGCCCGTCAGAATTGCTGTTGAACGGTAAGCTGGAAGAACTGCTGGCCGAACTGGAAGAAAGATTTGACTACCTTATTCTGGATGTGCCGCCACTAGGGCCGGTTTCGGACGCCAATATTATTGCGCCTTCCTGTGATGCAACATTGATCGTGGTGAGGCATGGGTTTACGCCCAGGGCAATTCTGGCAAGAATAGACGAAAATATTAAACTAAATCAGCTGCCTAATCCAGCCATTGTGTATAACCACGTGCCCCGGCAGGATTATGAGAAAGCAATATATGGATATCAAAAAAATAATCACGAAATTAAACAACTCAACTGAGCAATATGAATTATATATGTACATGGCTATGCGCAGACGTAAAAGGGGAAGAAAGCATATTTCCTCAAACCGGTGAAAAATCGTCGGGACAGAAACATCAGGATATTTATTGGCGCTGCCTCACCCTCTTTTTTGCGACCAGCAAGCGCTTTAATAATACAGAAAAACACCTCCTATTTACTAATGTAACTACATTCCCTATGGTAGATGGCAATGAGGTGTCTGAGTTGCTGGCAGGCCTTGACGTTGAGATTATCTTTACGGATTTTAAATACAAAACCCCAAAAGGATATTTCAAAATGTTTCAGAACCAGTTCTACGAGTTTTCTATCCTGGAGTATATTTCGCAGCATTATTTTGATGTGAACGATCATTTCCTCATCCTGGATTCAGATTGTATTTTCACTAAAGCTGTAGCGCATCTTTTTGAAGAAGCAAAACCTAGCGGTTTTATTTCCTTTGAAGACGGTTGCACCACCGAGCTGGTGATCAATGGATTAAGCCGCAGGGATATGAAGGCGCTTTATGAAGAGCTGCTGGGACGGCCGGTTGAGGGCATTCCGGGTTATCATTTGGGTGAATTTTTCCTGGCCAGTGTTAAAAATATCAAGATTATTTTTTCTGATTTCCTGGACTTATGGCCAGAGATGATCCGTCGGTATGAAGCTGGGCTGCCAAAATTTAATGAGGAAGCACATACGCTGAGTTATCTTTACTATAAAAACAACCTGAAGGCAAGTCCTAGGACCGATTATATCAAAAGGATCTGGACCAATCCTGTGTTTTACAGGAATGTTGAAGAATCAGATCTGGATGTGGCTATCTGGCATCTGCCTTCAGAAAAAACATTCGGATTGGCGCGCCTTTATGATACCCTGATCAATAAGTTTCCGCCTTATGGATTCGAGCTCAGCGATGCTGAGTTTGTAGCTATGGTGAGCAGTACGCTGGGTATCCCATATTTGCCGCTCTCGATGAAGGTTGAGTATTACCTGCTGAGTTATTACCGGGCTTTACGCAAACGTGCAAAAAAGATGAGGTTTCTGCCTAAGGCGGCAATGTAAAACATTGCAAAGCCCTGCTAATTAAGCGCTGCAAAAATCAGTATGCGTTTTTGTCGCCTTTAATCATGAGGTAAACAGTCAGGAAAATAATCCTGATGTCGAGCCAGATGTTCCAGTTTTCAATATACCAGATGTCGTGCTCTATGCGTCTTTTCAATTGGGCTTGCTGTTTGATCTCACCCCTGTAACCGTTTATCTGTGCCCAGCCTGTTACCCCTGGTTTAGATAGGTGACGAACCATATAGCTGTCTTCAATGATGGCAAAGTCGATCGTATGACGCAGCATATGCGGCCTGGCACCCACAATAGACATCTGGCCCAGAAACACGTTGATAAATTGTGGTAGTTCGTCCAGATTGGTTTTGCGGAGGATACGGCCAACCCTGGTAATCCTGTTATCATCCTGAGTTACCTGTTTTGCAGCCAGCTCCTCGTCATTGTATACCCTCAGGCTGCGCAGTTTAAGGCAGGTGAATGGACGGTTATTTTTTCCGCTGCGGCGTTGCGGGAAGAATACAGGGCCTTTAGAATCCAGTTTAATGATAAGGGCAAGAATCGGCAGCAACCAGGAAAGTATAAAAATGATAATGATACTGCTGATCATGATGTCAAAAAACCGTTTTTTCACCTGTGCGGTATTGTATTCCAATGGTTCCCGTCTTAGCGAAAGGATAGGCATATGCTCAATAAAATCAATGTGTACTTTCCTGTCAATAAATTTCCTCAGATCCGGAATAAACCTGAACCGAATGAAGTTTTTTTCTGCCTCCTCGGCCATTTGATACAGATCAATATAACTTTCCGGAGATAAGGAACAATATATTTCCGAGACATTGTTTTCTATAGCATAATGAAGGCAGTCGCCCATATCACCGAGGAAAGGATAAACGCCCCCAAGCGGTCCGGAGTCCTTGTCGTTAAAATAGCCCATGATGCTGATCTTTTTGTGATTTGTAGAAAAAGAGGCGCTCAGGTCTTTTGATATATCGTTATAGCCAATCATCACAACTTTACATTCAAAGCGTGGATTGGTCCGTATATAATAGATCAGGCCGGTCATTATTGCCCGTGTTAAAAATAGAAAGGCGCCAAATCCCGTAAGGGTAAGCATGACAAACACCCGGTTGTAGTGGTATCCGTACATAAAGATAAAAAACATTACTACGGTACAAAAAACAAGAAATGCAATAGCGGTCCTTTTTGATATTTTTTTCGGATCTATATTTTTGTAAATCAGGTAACTGCCAGATAAATACGAACAGACCAGCCATGTCATATTACTTACCAGATAGAGCACTACATAATTTTTGTTGCCCATCCCGGCCATCAATGGAAAGCCTGAAAGGAGAAGCAGGTAAACCATGCTCAGGGCACATAGGTCGGACAGGAGAAAGAAAATCCGGCAAAGGTTTGTGTATTTGATGTTCATGTCAAAATCCTCCTTTAATTATTTTTTTGGCAATAGAACGTTTACTTTGAACTTGCTGGCGGAGAGATAGTTTTCTCTGCATAATATAGTAGATGTAAATGGGGCCAAAATACAGGTAACGCTTCCACATCCTTTTTGGCTCCCGGATCAGCCGTCCCAGCCATTCCATGTGGAAGTCTATCCAAAGTTTTCCGGGCCGCGATACTGTGCCCGCATAAAAATCAAATACTGCACCTATAGAACAGATGATACGTGCATTGATTGCTATTTTATGTTCCATAGACCATTTTTCCTGTTTCGGTGCGGTGAGGCCTATAAATAATACATCGGGACTAAAATGGTTGATCTCTTCAATCATTTTGAGGTTATCTTCATCATTAAAAGTCTCTTTAAAGGGAGGGGAATAAAAGCCAGCCTGAACATAAGGGAACTCTTTTGACAGGCGGTCCTTAATTTTGTTGAGTGTACCCGGGGTAGAGCCCAGATAAAAACATTTGCCTTTTTTATGATTCAATGAATTCAGCAGGTGAACGTGCAGGTCTGAACCGGATATTTTTTTGATTTTTTTTCCACTGAGCAATCGTTCCGCAAATACAATTCCCGATCCATCTGGAAGGAGTACTTCAGACTCCTGCAGCGCCTGTTTAAAGGAGTCATCCTTCTCTGCAACGCAAAATGAATATTGATTAATTGTATTGATCACGGTTTTTGAAAGCATTGGTAAATCATTTAAGATCCCTTCGTACAATTTGTATTCAATTCCTTCAGTTTTTCTGGTATTCATGAGCCTTTAGATTGATGTGTGACCTGTACTAATAGTTCTTAGAAATATATGTATCTGCTCGGCTTGAATTTTGGGTCATTCGTCCTTTCAACATCAATTTACCATTTTTGTTTAGTAAAAAAAAGTAGTAAGATATTGTACTGTAGATAATTACACATGAAATGTATACTGGCACGGGAAAGTGGATTTCAGAATGCCGGCAATTGGGTAAGCATTTTCCCATTCGCGTTAACCTGTGTAATTTACGACCCGGTTAATCAGCAATTAATTTAATTTATTCATTCCAGAATTTTAATTTTATTAATGGAATGGATCTGGTGCTACCGGTTTTATTTGAATTAATGTTTTGAGCAACAGGCTCAAATGTGGCTTGATAGGATGTTGGACATATTGCTAAAAAAGTCTGTCGCCCTTTGATAAATGATTCATTTGCATTTGTGATTGTGTAGAAGTTATTCTACATTTGAGAGGGTTGAAATTTTCACGTAATTTGTAATTTTTTTATTTCATATCTTATTTTATTAACGTCTCAAACAAAGCAAAGCTGCAAGCTCAACCGATGAAAATTTTAAAGCTTTTATATTCTTTCACAAATAAAATTAAAGGTCTTAAGGGGACTTCTGCAGGAAATGGGCCGGCGGTTACCAGGCAGGATGCAATAACTGTTTTAGTTGAACGGGGGGAAAGTCCTGAAAACGCACTTTTAATTGTTGAAACGATGGAAGAGTGGGGGTTGGACTATGATCTGGCCGCTTCTATGGATTTTAAGGTAGTAGGTAAGTCAGTTTGGATTGATGCCGGAGAATAAGGCTGTTGTTATCCCCTTTTTAGGGGATGTTTACTATTGCTTATAGTAAAGATATTTGTAGCACCTGAGAGTTTGTATAACGGTAAGTCCAGTTTCTTTAACTGATAGCTGCCGGGAGCTGCTTTAAGATTCAATAATTTAGTACGTTTTAGTTCTGCAGATGGTTTTCGGTATGGGAGCCATCTGCTGTTTTATAGCTATAAAACTGATACTTTTAAGCCTATTAACGCGTATAAACAGGCTTTTTTTGTACTCCCTTTTCGGTTTCTTTGTAGTCTGTACATTTTTAGTGTCGCTATAGCATTCCTTTAGTCTGGCTTTACCCTGCGTTTACCCACGGGGGTAAACGCAGGGTAAAGCCAGACTATGTTTGCATTATTTTTGATCTAAATTTGGATAGACCAAAAAGTGGGCATATCCTGTCTATAATCATAATTTATATATAACAAATGTACAGTAGTTTTAATCGAATGAATGCAAACTGATTGAACATTAATAAAATTTCAAAGGTTCCGAAATATTAAACTGCTGTTTTTAAAAGCATCCTCCGGCCCATAATTTTTTGAATCAATTGTTTAAGTTTTGCTTCATAATCCTCTTTTAACCACTCTGTATAATTTTTCGTTACTCTGCCAAGGCATTTTGCGTATTGTTTTATACGCCAGTCAATTTCTCTGGATAGTTCATTTACCAGTTCGAGCGCCTCCATGATACTGTCGCTATTATCAGCGCACATAAGGGCGTGTTGCCGGATTGAGTCGCGTATCACTATTTTAGGCTTTTGACCACTTTCCAAGGCCGACTGGTGTGCGCCCTGCACATCAAAAGAGATTTCTGAACTGTTGGGGAAGCGGGAGCGCATATCTGATGGAATCTGGTGTGACTGGTAGCTGGTTTGCGTATGCAAACTGGCATAATAAGCTTCAGGATTTTCAAATACCATTTTCCAGTCTATCTCGGCATTCCATTCGCCAAAACGGTCAGTATTGTTTCCCAGGTCAATGATGGTAAATGTTTTCTTTTGCGGAAGGCGTCTGGAGCCCCGGCCTATCATCTGGTGGTACAATGTAAGCGAGGTAGTTGCCCGGTTTAGGATTACAGTCTGGATGGTAGGTTCATCAAATCCAGTGGTTAAAATGGATACTGAAGTTAGTATTGCACCTTTGGTTTTCTTGAACCATTTGAGGATGTCTATCCGCTCTGAAGGGCTTGTATTGTTATCGAGATGCCTGATTGGGTATCCTTTAGTCGAAAATACGTTGTATACATTCCTTGATGTGAAAATCCCGTTATTAAATATTAAGGTTTTCTTATTTTTAGCATGCGCTTCATAGGCATCAACCAATAAATCTGTCATGGCTTGTGAACTGTACAATTCATCTGAGGTGCTTACCGTATAATCGCCATTGAGCCCAGTTTTCAAAGTATTCAATTCTACATCATATCGCCATGTGGTTGGCTTAGCTAAATAACCCTGACTAATCAATGATCCTATCTGTTCACCTACAACCAGCTCATCATAATTCTTACGCATTGGCAAATTGATATCTGAACTGAGCGGCGTGGCGGTTACGCCGATGATTGCAGCATTTGGAAATTTGCCCAGTAACTTATGAAATGAATTATGATGTGCTTCATCCACAATAATCAAACCTACGGAGTTGATGTCAATAAGGCCATCGTTTATCCTGTTTTTCAAGGTTTCTACCATGGCTACATAACATGAATAAGCCTCTCTCCGGGGGATTCTTTTTACTGTACTATTGATAATTTTATTTGGAATGCCCAACAGTTGAAGAGAAGAAGATGTTTGTCTGCACAGTTCGGTACGGTGGGTAAGCACAATTACTTTCTTCTGGTATTTTTCAATATACCTGCCGGCGATTTCTGAAAAAATCATTGTTTTTCCACCGCCCGTTGGAAGTTGGTATAGCAAGCGGCACTGTGTGCCGCATTGCTCGAGCTTTTCAAAAAGTGTTTGGATATCCTTCTGCTGGTAATGATAAAGTTGTTTTATTGGCATTTGTGCTCGTTTAAATTCCAAGCATAAACTAATGGAGATTAAGAAAGTTTTACCTGGGGATAAAAATGTAGGTTAAATAAATCTCCAGCGTTAGTTTCTTAGGCTATCTTCATAAGTTGGGCCGTACAGGCCTGGTACTTTATTTCCTGTAGCACGCAGGTAAACAATCAGTTCACCACGGTGGTGGTAAATATGGTTGAACAAAAAGCCGCGGGCTACATTTCCTCTTGGCACAGGGCCAAGAACTACCTGATCGCCCACTTTCATCGTCCAGTCATCCGTTAATTTTTCTTCGGTTAATGTTTTTAACGCCGTCCTGGCCTTTTCCACGTTGCGCTCAAAAAGATCCAGTGTGGCTTTGATGTCGCCAGGCTCGCCTCTTTCAAGCTGGTCGCCAGCCATATCATAAACATCCTGTGTAAGCGTGCCAACGTACCAGTAATAAATTGTTGCAATGTGCTGGGCGAGTTCGCCCATCGTCCATGAAATCTGGCAGGGTTGGTAACTGAGATCTTTCTCTGGAACCATTTGCAATAATTTGCGTGTGCTGTCTACTTCATGTTCGAATTCTTCGGTCAAATATTTCAGTATCATATCACAAAGTTTTTGGTGTCAGATAAAAACATGAATAAGAGCAAGTTGTTTGATAACTCCTCTTAAAAGCTGCAGGATGGATTTTATTCAAAAAAAGCCTCTAAAATTGTGGCTAAATCATGCACTTACCATCAATTTTTATATTTTTGAGACCTTTTGATTTTAGCCCTATACATAATTTATGAACTTACTTAGCCGAACAATGATATCCTCTTTCCCAGACTTTATCCTCAAGTGTTTATTTATCATTTTACCCTCTGCATCTTTCGCGCAGCATGCAAGCTACAATATCCAGGAGTTTGGTGCGAGAGGAGATAACAAAACCATTAATACGTCTATCATTAATGAGACGATCGCGAAATGTTCAAGTGCAGGTGGCGGAACGGTGATTGTACCTTCGGGCATTTTTCTTACTGCTACTATCTATCTGCAGAGCAATGTTAATATTCATTTAAAAAAGGGTGCAGTATTGAAAGGGGTATCTGATATGAGTCTTTACCATTCATTTATTCCTGAAACAGACCTTTCAAAATATAATACGATAAGTACAACCGGCAATAATTCCAATAGTGCTTACGATACGGTATGGACAAAGGCCCTGATCATCGCTCAAGGGGTTACTAAGGCCACGATCTCCGGAGAAGGCCATATTGATGGCGATCATGTGTTTAATCCTAAGGGTGAAGAAGGGGTGCGTGGCCCGCATACCATCGTTATGGCCAACTGCGAAGACCTCAGATTTGAAAATATTACTATTGAGAAAGCAGCTAATTATGCTATCCTTGCTTACGACCTGCGAAATACGATTTTCCAAAATATCCACATTCAGCAGGGTTGGGATGGAATCCATATACGTGGCGGCAGGAATATTCTTTTAAAACAGTGTGATCTGCAAACCGGCGACGATGCTATTGCCGGTGGATTCTGGGACAATTTCCGGGTGCAAAGCTGCAAAATAAATTCGGCCTGTAATGGTATTCGTGTGATCATGCCTGTGAAAGGTTTCTTTGTGACCGACTCGCATTTCGTTGGCCCGGGAAGATATGCGCACCGTACATCGGGCGCAGAACACCGCACTAATATGCTGGCAGGTATTTATATTCAGCCAGGCGGCTGGGGCTTGGTGAAGGGCGACGTGGAGGGGATTCGTATTTCAAACCTGAAAATGCATAATATGAATAATCCTTTTATTTTTGAATTGCATGAAGGTAATAATGCTAATGATATTATCGTTGAAAATATAAAGGCAGACTCTATTAAGAGTCCTATTGCGATACATAGTGATAAAGGGTATGGGTACAAAAACATCCTCTTTAAAAATGTTTCGGTCCGCTATGTCACTAATTCTAAAACCGTAGCGCCATGGGCATTAGGTGTAGCAAATGTTGAGCAGTTGCGTTTAGAAAATGTCAAGTTCTATGCAGGCAGTATTAAACCGCAAACTGCTATTCAACTGGATAATGTCACGTCCTCTGCTTTCTCCAAAACTAATGTTTACAGCGCTAATCACACAGAAGAGGTAAATATGATAAACAGCGGGAAGATAAAATTGGACAGAGATATCAAATAAACTTAAATCGAAGCTGCTAATCATCTTTGTCATATCAAAACTGAGATTGATGTGTCCAACTACCAAACTTTTGCCTTAATTACTGAATCACTAACCAAAGCTTTGTGAAATTGTATCCCTTTCTTTTTCGAACGGGATCCAATTTCATCCTCCGCAAGTTTATGACTTGATCCATTTGATCCTGATCCTGTTTAATGGTATTAGCAATGTTTTTAAACTAAAAAAGCTCTTAACAATTAAGTTAAGAGCTTTTTTGTACACCCAATAGGATTCGAACCTATGACCTACGGTTTAGAAAACCGTTGCTCTATCCAGCTGAGCTATGGATGCGTATTCCCTTGTGAGGAGCGGCAAAGATAGAATTTATGCGCAATATCAGCAAATCTATTTTTAAATTTTATCTCTGCTGACCCTATTTCAGCATGGCTACCTTCTTATCAGGATTCATTTCCGCATAGCCCAGAACCATATTCAAAATATAATCATTTGATGGATAAGGTTCTATACAAGACTTTAGGTTGTCCATATCAGACACATCACTGTGGAAAGAAATATATCCCATGCCATAAAATTTACCTTCTTCTATCCATAAACAGCTTTGTTCTTCCTCATTTCTGCCCGAATCTATCAATGCAAAGGAAGGAAGTGTAGCTTTTAAATGCGCAATTGCTTCTTTTACCCGGCTGTTATAACTGTAGGGATGTTCTTGTCCAAGGCAGGCCCCGTGGCATCTACCCTCTTCATGCGCAGTACAGGCAGAACGGTTTTTCTGTATAAAACACAGCTTTTCACATAACTCATGTTCGGAGATCATTCCGCGCAGTACACTTTGTCCGGCAAGCAGACTGTTAAATGTGTACAGTGCGTTGCTGTTCTTTTTGAATTTATCTATTCCCAGACGGATATACCCTTTCTGGTCTTCGAAGCTGTACAATGCGTAGCGTTGCTCAAAGCGTTTTAGCGCCCTGTTGTTTTCAGGCCAGTGTTTTTGTATTTCCGAGGCTTCAAGGATGAGTGCCATCAGCTCAGTGCCACAAATGGTAAAATCTATCTGATGGATATTTTTCAGAAATTCCTGTCGCTGTTTTTTAATATTGGTACCTGAGAAATGGGAGCATACCCGCTTTTTGATATTAAGGGCTTTACCTATATAGATGATCTTTCCTTTGTTATCTTTAAAATAATATACGCCCGGATTAGCAGGCAGGGCATCTATGCTTGCCTGCGACAAGTTGGGCGGCAGTACCTGATCCTTTGAACTCTTATTTAATGATAAGGCAATCAGTCCTTCAGTATCCTGTTCCAGTAAATGGGTAAGCAGGAGAGCAGTGGCCGCGGCATCCCCGCCGGCGCGGTGGCGTTCATTTAATGGAATACTCAATGCGCTGCATAATTTTCCTAAACTGTAGGAAGTATGACCCGGAATAATTTTCCTGCTCATTCTCACGGTACATAATTTTTTTGACGCCAAATGGAAATTACTTTGTGCAAGCTGGTGTTTCACAAAGGAAAAATCGAAGTTTACGTTGTGGGCCACAAATATTTTATCATGCAACATTGCATAAATTTTAGGCGCCACATGTTCAAACAAAGGTGCCCTGCTTACCATCTCATTGCTGATACCGGTAAGGGTTTCTATATAAAAAGGGATTTCTTGCTCGGGGTTGATGAGTGTTTCAAAAGAATCGATAACTTTTGAACCATCATGAACAAGAATGGATATCTCCGTTATCCCGTTCCCGGAAGCGAAGCCTCCCGTGGTTTCAATATCTACTACTGCGTATAACATTTTTCAATTGATAGGCTAATACAAATGTGCTAATTAATTTAGTAATAAAAATCATTATCATAAAATAATATCTAATGGCATGTAAATAGCATAGTTGAAAATGAAATGGGGATAAATAATGTCTAAAAAAATATTGGCGGTTGATGACGATAACGACATTCTGGACGTTATCAGAATTATACTGGAGGATGAGGGTTACGAGGTGTTTACACTTGCTAACGGTAAACAGGTACTTGAATTAGTTGAAGAGAAAGTCCCGGACTTGATTTTACTTGACGTAATGTTGGGTGGACTGGATGGAAGGGATATTTGCAGGGAATTAAAGGCACATGAAGTATTCAAAAAAATACCTGTAGTTATGATCTCTGCAAGCCATAACCTAAACAATCTGTTGTTAATGCCTGGTGCACCGGATAACTTCCTGGCCAAGCCTTTTGATATTGATCGTTTGATTGATATGGTAAAGACCCAGCTGGTAGCATAAACAGTGTACTAAATATTATATTTAACCGTACTAAATTCCAGAAGCATTTTGCTTATGATCTTTCAATGAGGATAGGGTTAGACAAAATGCGGTGAATAGGGCATTTTTCTGCAATTTCCGTAATTCTTTTTCGTTGCCCGTCTGTTAAATCGCCTGTAAAATCCATTTTCATCGAAATCCTGGTAGCAGCACTCATCTCTTCTTCTTTACAAATAGCGAGATGGATTTTAACAGTTTCTAAGGCGATATTCTTTCTGTCGGCATACATCCTGATGGTAATAGCGGTACAGCTCCCTAAACTGGCCAGCAACAAGGCACCCGGTGTCATTCCTGTATCTGTTCCCCCCATGTTTTCAGGTTCGTCAGAATAAATGAAGTGCCCGCCAGCGTATACTTTTGTCTGATATTTTGACCTGTCTAATTCTGTAACTGCTGTAATCTGGTTGTAGTCCATGTTTGCTTTAATTTTATAAATTTTTGTTATATGTATATATGGAACAATAGTAAGCCTATAACGTTTCAAATCCAGGCAAAAGAAAGGCGATTATGCTGAAAAGCTTAAGCACACCAGCTCTGTGTGAGGCGAAAATATTGGTTTCCACAAAGTAAATTCCGCCTTCTGGAGGTGATTCTAATGCACTTAATATCAGTTAATGGAGTGCTAAAATGTTATAGCTATATTGTGTACAATTTGTTAACAAAAAGTTGTTCACAGCTTAAAATTTATTGAACATTTAAACTCCATATTTGTTATATTAGATGAACTAACCAGATATGAATATGTTAAGTAATTATCTCAACTTTCAGTTTGATGTACAGGGTAAACCTGTCAAAGGTTTTTGCATGAGGATCCAGGACGATTTTCATGAGACCTACGCGGTGATCATGGATGGATATCATTCGTTTTGTGTGTGGCTTGACAAGCCGACATCAACGTGGAGATCATCCAAATACATAAATGTTGAGCCAGGTGTTCTTGAAAAGATCATCGACCATTTAAATGTTCATCAGTTAGCGTAGCTAAAACGGCATACAGGAAGCAGCCCCTTTTGAGGAATTCAGAAGGGGCTATTTTTTTAATGGAAGAACAGGTAGGATACCAGGACCGCTGCGATGATACCGGCCAGATCTGCCAGCAGGCCAAGTGGCACAGCATAACGGGTACGTTTGATGCCCACAGAACCAAAATACAGCGCTACAATGTAAAATGTAGTGTCTGCAGAACCATTAAAAACGCAGGATAATCTTCCCACAAAAGAATCCGGACCATAAGTTTTCATTGTATCTACCATCATTGCTTTTGCCCCACTTCCGCTAAGGGGTTTAATCAGGGCGGTTGGCAGCGCCGGTGTGAAATCAGTATTGACACCCATGTGTACAAAACACCAGGTAAAACCATCTACAATATAACCCAGTACGCCCGAGTTGCGCAATACGCCGATGGCTACAAGCATGCCTACCAAGTAGGGTATAATGGTAATGCAAGTAGTGAAACCACCTTTTGCGCCTTCTATAAAGGCATCATACACATTAACCTTTTTACGCATCGCGCCTAGAATAAAGGCAATGATAATAAAAAAGAGGATGAAGTTTGAGCTGACCTTAGAGACCATTTCTATCTGCTCTTTGTTGAGGTAGTTGGTAAAGTAAAAAATTACAGCAGCGATAAATAGAGTGATGCCACCCAGCCACGACACTACAACGGCATTAAAGAGGTTTATCCTTTGTTTGATGGCCACGGCAATCATCCCCACAACGGTAGCCACATAGGTAGCAATCATGCAGGGAATAAAAATATCTGATGGATCTGCCGCGCCAAGGATGGCCCGCTGCGCCATAATACTCAAAGGAATAAGCGTTAATCCCGAAGTGTGCAGTACCAGAAACATAATCTGCGCATTACTTGCTGTCTCTTTATCAGGGTTAATTTCCTGCAAACTCTGCATGGCTTTTAAGCCAAATGGGGTAGCGGCATTGTCAAGCCCCAGCAGATTGGCCGAGAAATTCATTACCATATGACCTGTAGCTGGATTGTTTTTTGGAACTTCGGGGAAAATCCGGCTAAAAAAAGGGCCGATAATACGTGACAAAAAGTTAATTGCCCCGGCTTTTTCACCAATGTTCATGATCCCAAGCCAGAGGGTCATAATCCCTACCAAAGGGAGTGCGATATCCATCACGGCAATTTTTGCAGAATCGAAAGTACCGTCTACAATCAGTTTGAATATTTCAGTATCTCCAAAAAAGATCAGCCTGATCAGCGCTACAACAAAAGCGATAAGAAAAAATGCAATCCACAGATAATTTAATGCCATTAATTTTTGTTTGAAGCCATGAATGTAAAAAAAAGGATCTGTATCTTCATGAATACAGATCCTTTTTTAAGAATATCATTATATTTTTAGCGGTTGCTGATATTATGGCTTCTCGTCAGTCAGTTCAAAACCCCAGTTTCTTCCTTTTTCCGTGGCAGGTATGCCACCAACCATCCATACCGGAGCTTTTGCGCCTTTAAGGTAATAATCAAAGAACTGCTGCTCGCGGATCTGGATATCTTTTCTGTTCTGGCGCTGAACAAGGTTATGGGCTTCGTTATTGTAATTTAATAACCATACTGGTTTACCCAACCTTTTCAAACCTGTAAACATTTCTATACCCTGGTACCATGGAACGGCCCCATCCGCATCGTTGGACATGATGACCACCGGTGTGTTTACTTTCGGGAGCGAGAAAAGGGGAGAGTTTTCAATATACAATTCCGGTTTTTCCCATAAGGTGGCACCGATCCGGCTTTGTGTACGCTCATACTGGAACTGTCTGTTTACACCACTTTCCCAGCGGATTCCGCCATAGGCAGAAGTCATGTTTACCACAGGGGCGCCTGCCCATGCGGCGGCGTACATATTGGTACGGGTAATCAGGTGTGCTACCTGGTAACCGCCCCAGCTTTGTCCCTGTATACCAATTTTGCTGCCATCCACCCAGCTGTTTTTCTTGAGCGATTCTACACCTGAATTGATAAATTCCTCAGCCGATCTGCCTGGGTATCCTTTTTCGTAACTGATATCCGGTGCAAACACCAGGTAACCGTTGCTCACAAAAAATGGAATATTTAATCTGGAAGGGGTAGGAGCGGGTGCGTTGTAGTTGTATAAACCTTCTGATAGCTTTTCATAGAAATAAACTATCATCGGGTATTTTTTAGAGGCATCAAAATTTTCTGGTTTATACAGGATCCCTTCAGATGCATATCCTTTTGGCGTAGTCCATTTTACCAGCTCTGCGGTGCCCCAATTATAGTTTTGTTGCTGCAGGTTAGTATTACTCAGTTTTGTTTCTGATTTCAGATCTGTAGATACGTATACGTTTGGCGAAGTAGTATAGTTCGCTTTATCATAGATATAACGCTCTGCATCTTTAGCTTTGATAAGGTTTGAATACCTGAATTTAGCCATAACCACCAGGTCAGGGTTTTTGCTGTCACCCACGTGGGTACGGTAAAAACCGCGTTCTTTTGTTTCGTTATTAAAAGCATTCAACCAGATATCGTCTTTACGGGTGATAAATTGCGCTTCCGGATCTACCTGTTCATACCGGAAGATGATCTTATTTTGTCGGCCAAAACCATTGGTTATATTTTTGGGTGCTGCTTTTCCATCTGGCGAGAAGCTCCAGATATCATAACGGTCGTAGATTAATACTTGTTTATCTTCTTCCGTCCAGCCAGCAAGGCCATAGGCAGAAGGGTCATTAGGTTCATCGTTTTCCTCATCTACAAATTTAATCTTGCTGTCGGCAGTCAATAGGGTAATTTTTGCAGTTGCAACAGAATAGGTGGACCAGGTAGAGGTCTTCCTGTCGAAATAGATCACGTAGTTACCTCCTGGTGAAGCCATTGCATAGCCGTCAACACCGCTAAGTATTTTCTTTTTTGCACCGGTTTTCACATCAACCAGGTAATAATCACGGAGCGGGGAGCCGGTCCATTGCGATTGCAGTCTGTTACCATAATCTGTAGAAGCGAGAACAAAGCTGGCATCTCCTTCTTTCACGGTGTTGGCTTCTGGCAGTTTGAGGTCTGTTAACGGAACAACCTTTGGATCGCTGCTAAAAATGTCAATCGCAGCCAGGTAACTCCTTTTTAATTCTTTGTCGGCGTTTTTCAGCTGCATCGGCTGTAAGTAATCATCTTTATATCCCCAGATGTCAAGTTTGGCATGCTCAAACTCTACCAACGTGGTATCCTTTGCTTTTTTTAACGGCGAAATACCAAAGAACAATTTGGTTGGTTCTTTACTGAATACCAGCTGCCCATCGCCGCTTACGGTCCATTTTGCAGGTAGTCCGTCAATCTCATTGTCTACCAGTACCTGCGCGGTATCCAGTGTAAGGGAGTTGTAATAGATGCGAAAATCTTTGATTTCTGTTTTCTCCGGACCGGTTTCCCCCAAAAAAGCAACCTGCTCGCCATCTTCGTCGAAAACAAAGCCGCTAAAGTTACCTTTTACGTTTACCAAAGTTTTAGTGGTGGCTTTTTCAGTGTTATAAATAAATACACCTGCTTTTGCGGTGGCATCCTTTTTAGATCCGGTAGACGTAAACACCAGCTGTTTGCCGGTTTTGCTGAAACTATAATCTGTTACATATTTAAATGTGCGGTCAATGCCGGTCTGCAGGTTCCGGAGCACCAGGTCTGATCCTTCTTTTTTATCCTTTGCAGGAGCATCTTCCCTTGCCAGGTAATCAGTTTCCCCATCTTGTTTTGCCTGTCCTGCAGGTGTGGTTTTTTTTGCGGTATCCAGCAAAGGTTCTTTTTGGTAAGCCAAAAAATCTCCTGCCTTTTCGGGGATTTTGAATGATTTTACGCGTGGTATTTTAGTAATGGCAGCGGTAGTAAGGTTAATAAAACCTAACGAATCCTTTACCATTTCTTCTGCTTTTTTCTTTTTAATTTTCTCCAGCCGGGTTGTGGCAAATTGTGGTTTGATACGGAAAGCGGCAAACTTAGCGTCCGCGCTGAATTGCAGCATCTCGCCCCTTGGTATTTTAATTTTGGCATTACTGGTGCTGTTCAAATATAAATTTCCGTCGCCTTCCTGGGGAAGGATTGTAAATGCGGCCCACTGTCCGTTGTTAGACAACTGTTTGGTACCAACACTTTCCCACGCATCATAAACAGTATGATCGAGTGGTTTTTTCTGCGCAACGGCTGCTGACGCAAAAAAGAGAAAGACGATGATGAACTTTTTCTGCATAGTATGGTTTGAATTTAGATGATGGTGTGGTTTGAGTTTGAAAATTGCGATTTTTTATCAATAAATGCTACATCTATATCAAATTTTACACTAGATCATCACAATTGGGGCAAAAGAAGTAATCCGGGCAGTCAAAAAAAAAGGCTGTCTCGTTTCGGAGACAGCCTTCATACTTAAAAAACTAAAGTTTATTTATTCTTTTTTTCCTGGGTTTTAACCTGTTGTTGCTGACGCATATAATCGTCTAAACGGGTTTGAAACTTAGATTTTTTCTTTTGTTCTTCAGGTTTTTTCTTGTTTTCTTTTAAGATGTTGTGGATTTTCTCATCGTTTACCATTGATTTGATCAGGAACTGCTGACCGAAAGTCATCATGTTCGCAAGGAAATAATAATAGTTCAAACCTGCCGGGTAGCTGTTCAGTACGCCTAAGAAAATGATCGGCATGATATAACCGATATATTTCATTTGTCCCGTAGCACCAGAAACCTGGTTATTAAAATAAGTATAGATCAGCGTAGAGATAGTCATCAATACACACATCAGACTTAAGTGGTCGCCAATAAAAGGAACAGTGAATCCAAATTTGATAAAATCATCATAAGTGGAAAGGTCATGCATCCATAAGAAACTTTGTCCCCTCAGCTCAAACAAATTCGGGAAGAAGAAGAAGAAAGCCATTACAATCGGCAACTGGAGCAACATTGGTAGACATCCGCCCAGTGGGTTCACACCTACCTGTTTGTACAGTTTTAGGTATTCCTGCTGTAGCAGTGTAGCATTGTCTTCGCCAACTTTGGCTTTAATCTCGTCCATTTCAGGCTTCAATATTCTCATTTTAGCCATTGAGATGTAAGACTTGTACGTCAGCGGAGAAAGTACCAGTTTAAGTGCGATGGTCAGTACCAGAATGATCAAGCCATAGTTCCAGCCAAAACCTTCAAGGAAGTTGAACACTGGCAATACTACAAACCTGTTGATGTATTTCAATGGCCAGTAACCCATTTCTACCAGTTTTTCCAGTTCCTGCCCCTGTGCTTTAAGTACTTTAAACTGGTTAGTTCCAAAATAGAACTTCATTTTATAGTTTTGGGCAGCAAGCTGGCTGAATGGAAGGTTTACATTTGCATTGTAACCTTTTACTTCGCCCGGGGTAGTTAAAATGCTAACTGAAAGGTTTGCTTTGGCAAAAGGTTCAGCTGGAATCAATACAGCTGAAAAGAAATGCTGCTTAAACGCGATCCACTCAATTTTATCTTTATTTAACTGTTCCGTTTCATCCTTTGCAATGCTCAGGTGATCAGGATTTTTATCTACATACTTATAGTAAGGTGCAGAATATTGCTGTTCAGCTTTCAGTGATTTCTCCTGTTGTAACAACACAGTTTTCCAGTTTAAAGCAATACTGTCTTTCTGGATCACCTGGTTCATTCCGTTCAGCATGATGTTAAATGAAACATCATGTGATGCAGGATCGAGACCGTAAACAAATTCAATGTATTTATCCGCGCTGTAATTTGCGCGCATTACCATTGAATTGCTGGTTTGTGTAGCCTTAAAGTAAAGGTCATTGGTATGCACTTCTTTACCGCCAATATTCAAGGTTAACCCAAATACATTTTGATCTCCATCAAAAAGAACTACTGGGTTTCCCTGGTAGCTGGTTTCGCCTTTAACTTCTACCGATTTAATTTTACCACCTTTATTAGTGAAAGTCAGTTTTAAAGCTTTATTCTCCAATACGCTAGTAGTAGCAGTACCAGAAATATTTGCACCAAAAGGACCTTGTAATGCTGAAGAATCAACTGCTACCGGGGTATTGACAGGCGGGGCAGCTGCAGCCGGTTTAACACCCGCTTTCATTGCCGAATCCAAAGAGATCCGCTCGCGTTCTTTCTTCATCTCCGCCTCACTTGGCTTAAAGAAGTAGAAGGAACCTGCCAAAACGATCATAATCAGGAATAATCCTGTGAATGTATTTCTATCCATTATTGTTATTTAAACGCGTATTAGTTTGTTTTTTTCTTCGCATACTCCATCGCAGCGGCGACAAATTTAACAAAAAGTGGGTGAGGATTAGCAACAGTTGACTTTAATTCTGGATGAAATTGTCCACCAATGAAAAAGGGATGGTTTTTCAGCTCGATAATTTCTACAAGTTTGCTGTCCGGGTTGATACCCGATGCAATCATTCCTGCTTCTTCATATTGTTTTAAGTAGGCATTGTTAAATTCATAACGGTGACGGTGACGCTCGTTAATATGTGCTTTTCCGTACGCGTTAAAGGCCTTTGTTCCTTTTTTAAGATCACATGGATAAGAACCCAAACGCATTGTACCGCCTTTGCTGGTTACTTTTTTCTGGTCTTCCATCATGTTGATCACCGGATCAACTGTATCAGTATCAATTTCAGTAGTATTTGCAGTGGGCAAACCTAAAACATTACGGCCATACTCAATTACTGCACATTGCATACCCAGGCAGATACCAAAGAAAGGTACCTCATTTTCCCTTACATACCGGATCGAGTCAATTTTACCCTCAATACCACGGCTACCAAAACCTGGGGCAACCAGAACACCATCAAGATGGGCCAGTTTTTCTTTAGCATTGTCAGGATAAATCTCCTCAGAATGGATATATTCTATCCGAACCTTACACTCGTTTTTAGCACCTGCGTGAATGAAAGACTCAATGATTGATTTATAGGCATCAGGTAATTCCACGTATTTACCAATCAAACCAATTCTTACTTCGGCAGTCGGGTTTTTTAAACGGCCAAGGAAGTCTTTCCAGCTTTCCATATCAGGCTCATTTTTTTGCGGCAATTTAAGTTTACTAAGCACTGTTTTGTCCAGCTGCTCTTTCATCATGAGCAGCGGCACCGAATAAATGGATGAAGCATCCATAGATTCAATTACGGCATTTACGTTCACATTGCAGAACAAGGCTATCTTTTTACGGATATCCATATTGATATGATGTTCCGTGCGGCATACAAGGATGTCTGGCTGGATACCGTATTCCAGTAACATTTTAACAGAGTGTTGTGTAGGTTTCGTTTTTAACTCACCGGCAGCAGCTAAATAAGGTACAAGGGTTAAATGGATTACAATAGCGTTGTTAGCACCAGCTTCCCATTTGAACTGTCGTACAGCTTCAACAAAAGGAAGTGATTCAATGTCACCAACTGTTCCGCCCAGCTCTGTAATTACAATATCAAATTCTCCTGTTTCACCCAGGATACGCATATTGCGTTTGATTTCGTCGGTGATGTGCGGTACAACCTGCACTGTTTTTCCAAGGTACTCGCCCTGGCGTTCTTTATTGATTACATTTTGATAGATACGTCCGGTAGTAATATTGTTGGCTTGTGACGTAGGTACGTTCAGGAAACGTTCGTAATGGCCAAGATCCAAATCTGTTTCTGCACCGTCTTCTGTTACGTAGCATTCGCCATGCTCATATGGGTTTAATGTTCCTGGATCAATATTGATATAAGGATCGAATTTCTGAATGGTTACACGGTAACCTCTTGCTTGTAAAAGTTTGGCCAATGAAGCGGAGATGATGCCCTTCCCTAATGAGGAAGTAACACCGCCCGTAACAAAAATATACTTAGTCATGTTTGTGAGTTTGTGAAATAGGAGCTGTTTTTATGTCGCTCTTATTGTTTTTGTACGGGATACAAAGCTAAGAAATATTGTGGGAATTTATTTTTAAATATTCGATTTCGAACATTTTTACAAAGATCAGGATTGCCCGTAAACAAAAAAGACCTGGTAATATACCGGGCCTTTTTTTATTTTATATTTGGTTAGAATATGCTTGGTTAATCAAATGTTACAGGCGTATGCCGTAACACTAAGGTAAATCTAACGTAATTTTTTAAATATTGTATATCTGGGGTAAAATAAAATCTAATAATTTTATAACAACTTGATAATCAGTGATAAAAAATTATGTTGTCACTTATGATTTATTCAAATTTTCATGTTTTTATTAAATTAGTGTCATATAATTATAAGTGTTCGAATGACGTTTAATATACACTCTTAGTGTCTGCTGTACACTAAGTGTCTTATGGTTTGCAGCATTCATAATAGGTTTTTACTTTTTTCTCTTGCTGCGACCATGCAATGTACAAATTGCTTTCCTTGCCAAGTCGGTACTTAAATCCGTTTACGCCGCTTTGTTTTAATTCTGTAAAAAAGTTTTTATCAGGGGTGTTTTTGTCTGGTTGTTCATCTGCGGTAACCGCAGGTTCAAGAAAATTCTCCTCATCAAAGAAAAGGCCCATTTCATCCTGCATAAATTTCAGCTGTTTTTTCTCCTTACCGAGATCAACATTATCCTTATAATTTTCTATTAATGAAGAGGCTTTGAGTACAGTGTTATATATCGTTTGTCCGCCGGGGGTGGTAATGCTGAAATGCAATGCCATATCTTTTGGTTTATCCCCTTCCAGTACGAGTTTAAACGTATCCTGTGCAGTAGTATCGCTAAAGGCACGCAGGACTATTTTGGTCCGAAGAGCAGGGCTAATTTTGGTGGCTTTTTCCTGGTTGCAGGCTGATAAGAAAAAAAGCAGGAGCAGGGCGGAGCAGGTAATTTTCATAAAAAAGCGTTTGACGCCCCAAGATATGAAATTAATTTCCCTTCATCCTGATGATTTTTTCAAGATCCTGTGGTGTGTCTACAGCAATGGATTCCATATCTGTTATCCTGGTCTGGATCTGATAACCGTTCTCTATCCATCGCAGCTGTTCAAGGCTCTCCGCGAGTTCGAGCGATGAAGGTTTCAACAGCGTAATTTGCAGCAAAGTTTCCCTTGTATAACTGTATATGCCAATATGTTTATAGAACTGGTGGACATCCAGCCAGTTTTCCTGGTCGGCATTTCTTATAAAAGGTATCGTATGCCTGCTGAAATAAATAGCCTGCTGCAGTGAATTGAGAACCACCTTAGGGATGTTCTGGTTGAATAGTTCTTCCTTGTCGCTAATCTTCTTTACCAGCGTAGCCAGTTTAACTGCCGGATCAATAAAACACGAACTAAGCAGGTCTATTTGAACAGGATCAATGTAAGGTTCATCACCCTGGATATTGATAATTACATCAAATTCCGGATATCCCTGCGCAACTTCTGCACACCTGTCGGTACCGCTCTGATGGTCCGACCGCGTCAATGCATATTCACCACCAAAGCGTTTTACTTCGGTAATAATACGTTCATCATCAGTAGCGATTACTACTTTACTGAGGCTGGCCGAACTGCATGCCTGTTCGTACACCCGCTGGATCATGCTCTTACCGGCAATATCTATCAGAGGTTTCCCGGGAAACCGGGTAGAGGCGTACCTCGCAGGTATAATTCCAAGCGTGGCCATTTTAGAACAGTCCGTGAATTTCAGCCTCTATTGACTGGATTACTGCGCCAAGATCTTCAGGGTTATTGGTGAAATCAAGCTTGTCTTTATCCAGGATCAGCAATTTACCGAGGTTGTAACCTTTAATCCATGCTTCATACTTTTCGTTCAGTTTAGACAGGTAATCGAGACGGATGCCGGCTTCATATTCACGACCGCGACGCTGGATGTTGTCAACCAATGTGGGTACCGAAGCACGCAGATAAACCAACAGGTCTGGCGGTTTGATAAATGAAGTGATATTATCAAAAATATCCTGGTAGTTTTTGTGGTCCCTTGATGTCATCAAGCCCATTTCATGCAGGTTTTCCGCAAAAATATGCGCATCTTCATAAATAGTCCTGTCCTGTATAACGTTACGCTGATTTTTTTCGATATCTACAATCTGCTGGAAACGGCTGTTGAGGAAATAAATCTGCAGGTTGAAACTCCAGCGTTTCATATCACTGTAGAAATCTTCGAGGTATGGATTGTTGTCCACAACCTCATATAAAGCCTCCCAGCCATAATTTTTGGCCAGCAAGCCTGTTAAAGTTGTTTTACCGGCGCCTATGTTACCAACGATTGCTATATGCATATAATTCTCTGATGAGCTAAATTTTGATAATAAATTAGTATTAAAATGGTTTGAAACCTATCAGTTCCCTCACCTCTTTTATTGTTTTTCTTGCGCTTTCGCGGGCTTTTTCTGCACCGTGGTTTGCCACTTTCCGCAGGTAATCGTTGTCTTTTGATATCTCTTCGATCCGTTCGCGTATAGGCGAATTAAAAATGATCATGTCTTCTGCTAGTTGCTTTTTGAAATCGCCGTAACGGATTGCGCATTTATTGTAGAGCTCATCAAAATGTGTCAGGGTATCTTCGGCAGAAACGATTTTCATCAAATCGAACAAATTCTGGATCGCCTCTGGTTTAGGCTGGTTTTCTTCAGTTGGCCCGCCGTCAGAAACTGCTTTCAATACTTTTTTTCTGATGATTTCCGGTGCATCGGCTAGGTAGATACAGTTGGCATCACCCTCCGATTTACCCATTTTTCCTTTTCCGTCTAATCCCGGAACTTTCACCAGGTTGGCAGAATAACTGAATGCAAATGCTTCAGGGAAATATTCGTTGTTGTACAGGCGGTTAAAACGGTTCCCAAAAGTACGGGTCATTTCCAGGTGCTGCTCCTGGTCTTTGCCTACCGGAACTTTTGTAGCTTTATGGATCAGAATGTCTGCGGCCATCAGCGAAGGGTAGGTTAGCAAGCCTGCGTTTACGTTATCAGGTTGTGAACGGATTTTATCTTTAAAGGAAGTGCTTCTTTCCAGCTCTCCCATATAGGCATTCATGTTCAGGTACAGGTACAATTCTGTCACATCAGGTACGTCAGATTGTATATATATGGTACAGGCTTCAGGATCAATTCCGCAGGCCAGGTATTCTACTAATACATGTTTTACGTTACCGTGCAGATCAGCAGGCGTAGGGTGCGTGGTCAGGGAATGCAAATCGGCTATGAAGAAATAACAGTTATATTCATGCTGCATTTTCACAAAGTTGGCTACGGCGCCAAAATAATTGCCTAAGTGTAATTTTCCTGTGGGACGTATACCGCTCACTACTGTCTCTTTCATCGTATTCTTTTATTTTTTTGTCGGCCTCTGCAGGCTTTATCAGGCCGAAATTAAGAAAAAACCATTAGCTGACCGATTAATTATTTCTTTTTATCTCTAAGCGGGCTGTTGCAGAGCCCGATAGCCTAAGGCAATTTATACGATGGCGCTATTCATTTTTTTGTATTTTTGGTCACAATGATCCATCTTCTGAAGCAAATACACCGTATTTACGTCCTCCTTGTTATCCTGCTTTCTTTTATACTTTTTTATCCTTTCTATTATTTTGCAGCCAAAAGGCCCGCCTGGTATGGTTTTTTAAACCAGCTAAGGGCACTGAACAGTTTAATCTGCAGTGTATTTACCGGTATCTTTTTCCGTTTTACATACGAGCAGGATCTCGATCGTACGCAGCACTATATCTATTGCGGCAACCACACGTCCAACCTTGATATTATGATTTTTTGCCTGCTGGCCCATGGAAAGTTCAGTTTTATGGGAAAGGACGAGCTGCTGAAAAACCCGGTGCTGAAAATATTTTTTAATACAATTGATATCCCTGTGAACCGGGACAGTAAGATGTCTTCATTCAGGGCATTTAAGCGCGCGGGCAATCACCTGCTGCAGGAGGGGAGCCTGATTATATTCCCTGAAGGAGGGATCAGTGGAAACAGCTATCCACCGGTACTGGCGCCATTTAAAAACGGCCCGTTCAGATTGGCAATTGAAACCAATACCCCAATTGTTGCCGTAAGTGTTACCGATGCCTGGAAAAAATTATGGGATAATGGCGCCAGATATGGCAGCCGCCCTGGAATTTGCCATATTTATGTGCATGCACCGGTTTTTACAGAAAATATGAAGGTTGATGATGCCGATCAGTTAAAAGACACTATTTTTGAACTAATTAACAGTAAAGTGCTGAAGAAATGAACATAGACAAAGAGACGATTTATAAAGTTGCAGACCTTGCCAGGATTGAGATTGCCGAAAATGATGTGGAACACCTGCAGGCAGATATGAATAAGATCCTTACTTTCATGGAGAAACTGAATGAACTGGATACTTCAGCTGTTGAGCCCCTGGTGTATATGAACCCTGAAGTAAACATCTGGCGTGAAGATGTGGTAATACAGGAGCTGACAGTGGGCGAAGGACTCAAAAACGCGGCATTGCACAATGAAGAGTTCTTTTTCGTACCTAAAATACTGGACAAATAATTCGCTGTAACAATATCAGGCGCTGCTTGTCTAAACCGAAAAGCTGGTAAAAGCTTTATGACAGTTAATAAACACAGGCAAAATGGAGAACCCGTTAATCAATATCAAGGAAATAGGCCGTAAGTATGTAATTGGAACAGAGGTTATCCACGCCTTGAAATCGGTCTCGCTAGAGATCTTCAAGGGAGAGTTTGTCGCGTTGATGGGGCCATCGGGCTCTGGGAAATCAACATTGATGAATATTCTCGGCTGCCTCGATACACCAAATAAGGGGGATTATATCCTCAATGGTATTAACGTAAGCCAGATGTCTGATGATGCACTAGCTGAAGTGAGGAACAAAGAGATAGGTTTCGTATTCCAAACTTTTAACCTGCTGCCGAGATCTACATCGCTGGATAATGTAGCACTGCCACTAATTTATGCAGGTGCGAGTAAAAAGGAACGCGATGAACGTGCTAAAACGGCGTTGGAAAACGTAGGACTCGGGAATAGAATTACCCATAAACCCAATGAACTTTCCGGAGGTCAGCGTCAACGTGTAGCAGTTGCCCGGGCACTGATTAATAACCCATCGATTATCCTTGCCGATGAGCCCACAGGAAACCTGGATACAAAGACGTCCATAGAAATCATGGGTCTGCTCGAAGAAATCCACAGCAAAGGGAACACCATTATCCTTGTAACCCATGAGGAAGATATTGCACAACACGCGCACAGGATCGTAAGGATGCGTGACGGGCTAATTGAAAACGATTACCTGAACACCGATATTAAGACAGTTTCGCCACGTTTGACTAAATTAGAAGAAGCCGGCGATGACTTCGAACAAATAGGGAAACATTAATGAAGATCTACACAAAAACCGGAGACCAGGGTGAAACTTCGCTTATTGGGGGGACAAGGGTCCCTAAATTCCATCTCCGTATAGAATGTTATGGCACAGTGGACGAATTAAATTCGTACATTGGGTTGATCCAGTGTCAGGAAATTGATACACATTCAAAACTTATACTGAAAGAAATACAGGACCGTTTATTTACCATCGGATCTTCCCTGGCGGCAGATCCGGAGAAATCAAGAATGAAAATACCTGACCTTCACCTGGCAGATATTACTTTGCTGGAAGAGGAGATGGACAGGATGAATGAAGTATTACCCGAACTGAAACATTTCATTCTGCCGGGAGGAAATACAGTTGTTTCCTATTGCCATCTGGCAAGATGTGTATGCAGGAGAGCCGAGCGCTTAGCAGTACATTTGGCGACAGAAAGTAATGTGGATAACCAGGTGACGGTTTATCTGAACCGGTTAAGCGATTATTTGTTTGTTCTGGCAAGAAAACTGGGTTTCGATCTTGGCGCAGATGAAAACGTCTGGTTACCAAGGTTATAAAAAGTGGAAAAAAAAGTTTGTTTTGATCAACTTTTTTAATATACTTTTGCAAAATAAATAAGAACAATAAAATAGTATAAATATGTATTGGACATTAGAATTAGCATCGCATCTGGAGGACGCTCCATGGCCTGCAACAAAAGATGAACTGATTGATTACGGAATCAGATCTGGAGCTCCTGTAGAAGTTATTGAGAACCTGCAGGCTTTAGAAGATGATGGGGAACCCTATGAAACCATCGAAGAAATCTGGCCGGATTATCCGACTAAAGATGACTTCTTCTTTAATGAAGATGAATATTAAAGACTCATAATTACAGGCCCCGGTGACGGGGCCTTATTTTTTGGAACGATGATTGTTTAGGAAATGTCAGAAGAGTGTCTTTAAACTTTTTTAATCATTTAATTAACAACTTAATTCAAAAATCTACTACTATGGGAAATTTACTTTATTTAATCGCAGTTATTCTGGTACTTATCTGGGCCATCAGCTTCTTCGGAGGTTTTTACACAGGTGGAATTATTCACGCTTTATTGGTGATAGCAATTATCGCTATTATCCTGAGGGTAATCAGAGGCGCGGCTTAATCTTAAGCAAATTTGATTGAATATACGAGTTCGCCGCTTACGGTCTACTTATACATGGCTCCTGACTAATCAGGAGCCATTATTTTTATGAAGAAAAAAAGAGGCCATTTCAAGATCCTCAGCATAGGTTATTTTAATATTGCTTCGCTCTCCGGTAAGGATATGTATGTCAAAACCAGCCTTTTCCACCACTGAGGCATCATCTGTGAAGCTGTTTTGGTAAGGTTGCTGATAGGCAGCCTTCAACTGCTCAATGCTAAAAGTCTGGGGTGTCTGTATCAGATAAAGCTCATCCCGGTTTAATGCTTCAGAAGCCTTACCGTCTTTTTTAATTCTTACAGAATCAACAGGGCGTATAGCAGCAATAGCATTTCCTTGCTCCTCGGCCATTTTATACGATGCAAGGATCAGCTCCGGTGTAACGAGTGGGCGTACCGCATCATGGACAGCAACTACTGCATCTCCATGTATAACGTCAAGTCCGTTCTTAACAGAATCAAATCTTTCCTGCCCGCCACTGATCACCCTATGCGGAATTGTAAACTGATGCACCCTGCAGAGTTCTGCCCAGTAATCATGTTGTCGTATATTGAGGACTAATATGATTTCAGGATTTAGTACACATTTCAGGAATGCTTCCATTGTATGCATCAGAATAGGCTTGCCCTCCAGTTCCAAAAACTGCTTGGCAACGGAGTGGTTCATTCTGTTTCCTTTGCCTCCGGCAACAATAATAGCGTAATACTTTACCATGTGGTACGAGATATTTTGGACAAAAAAATAGGAGTGACCTAAAGATCCTCCTATTTTTTCTTTTTTAATTTTTCAATTAGATGATCAGCATTGCATCACCATAACTGTAGAAACGGTATTTTTCTTTCAACGCTACTTCATATGCATGTTTTACATAGTCGTAACCACCAAAAGCACTAACCATCATCAATAAGGTCGACTCTGGCGTGTGGAAATTGGTAATCATTGAATTGGCTATGCTAAAATCATATGGAGGGAAAATGAATTTACTTGTCCAGTCATTAGCTGGTTTAAGTAATTTTCCTGAAGAAACAGCAGATTCAATGGCACGCATAGAAGTAGTACCAACTGCACAAATGCGTTTTTTTCTTTCCAGGGCTTTGTTTACGATGTTAGCCTGGCTTTCTTCAATAATGAATTGCTCAGAATCCATTTTGTGCTTGGTAAGATCTTCAACTTCGACAGACCTGAAAGTACCTAAACCAACATGCAGGGTAACTTCTGCAAAGTTGATTCCTTTTAATTCCAGGCGTTTCATTAGCTCACGGCTAAAGTGCATACCGGCAGTAGGTGCCGCAACAGCGCCTTCATGTTTAGCAAAGATCGTTTGGTAACGTTCTTTGTCCATAGCCGTAGCCTTACGTTTGATATATTTCGGAAGTGGTGTTTCTCCCAGGATCTCGATGTTTTTTCTGAATTCCTCATCAGTACCGTCAAAAAGGAAACGGATAGTCCGTCCTCTTGAAGTAGTATTGTCAACTACCTCGGCAACCAGCAAGTCGTCATCACCGAAATACAGTTTATTACCAACGCGGATTTTACGTGCCGGGTCAACCAATACGTCCCATAAACGGAGCTCTTTGTTCAGTTCACGCAACAAAAATACTTCAATGGTAGCACCTGTTTTTTCTTTATTGCCATATAAACGGGCAGGAAAAACTTTGGTATTGTTCAATATCATGACATCCTGGTCATCAAAATATTCCAAAACATCCTTAAATATTTTATGTTCAATTTTACCAGTGTCTTTGTGTAGAACCATTAAACGGGCTTCGTCCCTTTGTTCTGAAGGATTATTGGCAACTAATGATTCAGGTAAATTAAACTTAAATTGAGATAACTTCATGTTTTTTATTAAATAATTGAGGGCGCAAATTTACAAAATATAATATAAACATTGTATGTACTCAAATTTTAATTATAAAAAATGTGTATTTTATATTGAATTTTTTTCAACGCCCAGCGCTATTGAAGCGATAAATGCCAGCCAAATAACCGGCGATTAAATAATTGTTTATTTTTATGCTTGCTGTAACGTTTTTGGTTATTTTTGATCTAACCATTAATTATGATCATACTCAGACTGATAGGAGAAAGTTTAAGGTTTGCTGCCGATGCGCTCCGCCAGAATAAACTTCGCACCATGCTCTCTTTACTGGGGATTACCATCGGTATATTTACCATCATCGCTGTGTTTTCTGGGGTAGATACTCTCCGGAACAAATTGCAGGAGAGTGTAGATAAATTAGGTTCAAAAACATTGTTTGTGCAAAAATGGCCATGGGGCTTTGGCGGTGAATACCCATGGTGGAAATATGTAAACCGCCCGCAGCCCTCGTATCGGGATTACCTGGGCTTAAAAGAACGTCTCGACCATGTTCAGGGCGTTTCCTTTGAAGCCAATGCTTCAAACAGAACGGTTAAATACCGCAGCAGCTCTGTAGAGGGGGCCAATTTAAATGCAGCTACACAGGATTACAACCAAACCTGGACACTTGATTTCCAGGAAGGAAGATATTTTACAGAAAATGAAGGCAAAAGCGGCGCACCAGTAATCATTCTTGGGGCCGAGATTGCAAAAGGCCTGTTTGGTGATGCGTCAGCGCTTGGCAAAAAGATTAAAGTAATGGGCCGCCGGGTTACGGTAGTCGGTGTTTTCAAAAAGGAAGGTGAAGACATGATGGGAATGTCGCAGGACAATAACCTGCTGATCCCTATAAGTTTTGCCAAAGGTCTTTTTGATGTGCAGAACGAGGAGTACAATCCGCAGATTACTGTGAGGGGTAAAGAGTTTGTCGCATTGGAAGAGGTAGAAAGCGAGCTACAGGGAGCCATGCGCTCTGTTCACCGCATTAAACCGGGCACAGAAGATGATTTCGCCCTTAATAAGACTACCATGATTACCAATCAACTGGATATGATGTTCAAAATGGTTAAGATTGCCGGTTGGGTGATTGGCGGGTTCTCCATTCTGGTTGGAGGATTCGGTATTGCCAACATCATGTTTGTGTCTGTAAAAGAAAGAACTAACATTATAGGTATCCAGAAGTCACTGGGCGCCAAAAACTATTTTATCCTGTTACAGTTCATGTTTGAAGCGATTGCACTTTGTATTATGGGTGGTTTGCTAGGGCTGTTGCTGGTCTATGGGCTCACGCTGATATTTACCTATGTGGCAAAGGTTGAGATTGTATTGTACCTGAGCAACATTATTATGGGGATAGGCATTTCAGTGGTTATAGGAACCATTTCGGGCTTCTGGCCAGCTTATGCGGCTTCAAGGCTTGATCCGGTTGAGGCGATCAGGTCTTAAATTGATATCAATCAGATCGATTAACAGATCATCAAAGAATATGATAAATTAAAAAGCCCCAATGACCGTGAAGGACATTGGGGCTTTTATTATAATTTAAACCGTTCTAGCTCAGTTTAGAAAGTGCTTCTTTGATCCTTGAAACAGCTTTCACCAATTGGTCTTCAGCTGCTGCATACGAGATACGAATACAGTCTTCATTACCAAAAGCTTCACCTGTTACTGTAGATACATGTGCTTCATTGAGCAAATAAAGGCAAAGGTCTTCAGCATTGCTGATCACGTTTCCGCTTACGCTTTTTCCAAAGTAGTCTTTTACTGTAGGGAAGAAGTAAAATGCCCCGTCAGGAAGGTTTACCTGGATACCAGGAACTTCTTTCAGCAATGCATAAACAATATCCCTGCGTTTTTTGAATTCATCTTTCATTGCAGTTACAGTTTCCAGTCCGCTCTGGTAAGCAGCCAGGGCCGCACGTTGAGAGATAGAAGAGGTTCCCGAGGTAATTTGTCCCTGCAGTTTATCACATGCATCAGCAATTTCTTTTTTAGCGGCCATATAACCAACTCTCCAGCCGGTCATCGCATAGGCTTTAGAAAAACCATTGATAATAATTACTCTGTCTTTGATACTATCAAATGCAGCGATTGACGCGTGTTTGTCTACAAAGTTGATATGCTCATAAATCTCATCAGAGATAATGTAGATGTCTGGATATTTTTCAAAAACGGCAGCAAGACTTGCCAGTTCTTCATGTGAGTATACAGAGCCAGTTGGGTTACACGGAGAAGAAAACATAAAAAGTTTAGTTTTCGGTGTAATTGCCGCTTCCAATTGCTCAGCAGTAATTTTAAAATCGTTTTCAACTGTTGAGTTGATAAATACCGTTTCGCCTTCAGCAAGTTTGATCATTTCTGAGTACGAAACCCAGTAAGGTGTAGGTACAATTACTTCTTCACCAGGATTTACCAGGCACATTACAGCATTGGCAAGTGATTGTTTAGCACCTGTAGATACGACAATCTGGTCAAAGGTATAAGTGAGGTCGTTTTCATTTTTCAGCTTCTCAACAATAGCCTTACGTAGTTCAGGGTATCCAGAAACAGGAGTATAATATGAATAATTTTCGTCAACAGCCTTCTTTGCTGCCTCCTTTACGTGTTCTGGAGTAAAAAAGTCTGGTTCTCCAAAACTTAAGTTAATTACGTCAATTCCTTTAGCGGTGAGTTCTCTCCCCAACTTTGCCATTTTAATGGTCTGTGATTCTGATAGGTTATTGATTCTTTTAGATAAAAATGTCATGATTCTCTTATAAGGTAGCAAATATAAAAATCGATACCAACATGTGACTAAAAAAAATACTTTTTAACGTATTATCATCGTTAAACCGTATTTTTGGGGGCTAAATCATTCCCCTTGCCGCCTAAAAAGAAAGCGATATTAGTTTCCCTCTGCATCAGTGTAGTGCTCATGCTGGCTAAATTCGGTGCATATTTCATCACGCATTCCAATGCCATTTTAACCGATGCAGCAGAGAGCATTGTGAACGTACTAGCCAGTGCCTTTGCTTTTTACAGTATTTACCTGGCTACTTTACCTAAAGATGAAAACCATCCTTACGGACACGGAAAGGTTGAATTCTTTTCGGCTTTTGTGGAAGGTGCACTGATCGGAATTGCGGGTTTAATCATCATCTTCAAATCCAGCTACGATCTTATTTTTCCGAAGGAAATCTTCAAATTGATGGACGGTGCTATCATCATCGGCGCAACCGGCCTGATCAATTTGCTGGTGGGTTATTATCTCATCAATACAGGTAAAAAACACCGTTCGCTTACGCTTGAGGCTGATGGTAAACACCTGTTGACAGATGCAGTAACCAGTGCCGGCCTTGTTATCGGTATCATGGTGATTACGGTCACCAAAGTTTATTGGCTGGACAGTGTGATATCCATTTTACTGGGCTTCTACATCCTGTACAATGGTTATAAATTAACCAGGACGTCGGTGGGCGGGTTGATGGACGAAAGTAATACTCAACTGGTTAAAACTATTGTTGAAGTTTTACAGGAGAGCCGCCAGGATTCGTGGATAGACGTGCATAACCTGAGGGCGCAACAGTACGGGGCCGACTTACATATTGACTGTCATATTACCCTGCCGTATTATTACGATCTGAACCGCGTACATACGGAGATTTCGGGTATCGACAAGCTGCTGAATGGTACGGGGGAACATGATACAGAACTTTTTATACATGCAGATCCATGTTTGCCGGAATGCTGCAGTTATTGTAAAATAAAAATTTGCCCTGTAAGGCAACATGCTTTTGAGGGAGAAATCACGTGGACGGTAGAGAACGCCACTAAAAATAAAAAACATTTCGAATGAATAATTTCAACGTAAGGGTATACGGTTTATTGATTAACGAGAGCAACCAGATACTGGTAAGTGATGAGCAATCGGGAGGAAGAAGTTTCAGTAAATTTCCCGGCGGGGGACTGGAATATGGGGAAGGCCTGATTGATGCGCTTAAGCGCGAGTTTATGGAAGAGTGTGATGCAGAAGTGGAAGTGCTGAGCCATTTTTATACTACTGATTTCTTTGAGAAATCATCTTTCAACGATAGTCAGATTATCAGCATTTATTACCTGGTAAAAGAGGTTGGCCCACTAAAACTTACTTATAAGACTAAAGTTTTCGACTTTGAGCCAGATACCTTACAGTCGTTTCGATGGATAGGGCTCGATGAGTTGTCAGAAGATGACGTGACCTTCAGAACAGATAAAACAGCAGTCTCATTACTGCTTTCGCTGATTGCGCAGGGAGCAGAGTAAATTCTTCCGGTGCTGCATCTTTGAAGCTTTTGCGAATAGTACAGGGAGCAGCGTAAATCTTGCCGATGCTGCGTGCTTGAAACTTTAGTGGATTGTGCAGGGGCTGATTAAAGCCCCTTGAGTATTCCTGTGTTGCCTGGAAAGTTAAACCTGTACTACTTTATCTGGTGTGATGGCGTAAAACTGGTCGCCCTCGGCTGCATTGATTTTGCTTAATCCTGTAAAAGCACTGAAGGCCGGCAGTATTGCACAGGTTTTCCCAAAATAGAAACAGGGGAACCTAAGCCTTTGCCTGGCGCGGCCATAAATGGTTACGCCCGGGTGGATGTGTCCGGTAATGTTAAAATATTCATCATTAGCCTGGGGCTGATCATGTATAAACCTGAACGGGAAACATAACATTTCCTTTTGATACACCTCAATGGACAGTGCAAGGTAATCTGACGCGCCAAGTATGTCGTGGTTCCCCCTGATCAGGATAATCTTCATATCCGGGTAGAGATTGCGCCAGCTGCTGAAAGTTTCTACTTCCGAATTCATGTGGGAGTGGAACATGTCTCCTGTAACCAGCAGGACTTTGGGCTTAAACTTTAAGATGAGCTGACTTAATCTGCTCAGATCGGTCTCTGCTATAGTTGATGGCACCTGAATGCCGGCTTTTCTAAAATGTGTCGCTTTACCAATGTGCAAATCGCTGATGATCAGCATTTGTTTTGATTCCCAGTAAATTGCCCTGTCTTTATCTAATATTAAACTTTCCCCTTTACAATTGATGGTCATTCTTTCTCCTTCGTTGTCCCTGTGCTTCCTTTTTCTCTGCTTCGGCTGTCATTCTTGCAATACGTTCCCCCAGTTCTTCGCTACTCATATTTTCCCGTAAACTGTCTACTTTTATAGGGAAACACAAAGGCGTATAACTTTCTGCTTTGACAATGATGACCTTGCTGGCCTGTATCCTGTGTAATGCGGCAGCAAGTCTGGGCTCTTCTATCTGCTGATAAAAAGCCTCGTCATAAGCCTGGCGCAATAATAAGTTATGTTTATCATAATCACTAAAAACATTGAAAAATAATGCGGAGGAGCTTTGGAGGTGTTTATTGGCAACATATTTACCAGGAAATCCCTGAAAAACAAGTCCAGAGATAATAGCTATGTCGCGGAATTTTCGCCTGGCCATTTCTGTGGAGTTGATACTGGCCACAATGTCTTCGCCCAGATTGACCGGACTGAACAGTTCTTTTATATTTTCTTCATCCAGCGGAATCGGTTTTTCACTTAAAAGTTCAAAGCCATAGTCGTTCATGGCAATAGAGAAACTTATAGGTTTTGCTTTCGACAGCCGGTAGGCGATCAGCGCAGCCATAATCTCGTGTACCTGCCGCCCTTCAAAAGGGTAGGCGAAGAAATGGTAACCGTCCCTGGTCTTGATCAGTTCGATCAGGAATTCATCGTCCTTTGGTACATGTGATACTTTTGCCTGCCGCTCAAATAATGGAAGGATGATGTCCAATTCCTCATCCTCATGGGTTTTATCTAATGTCTGGTTGTACTTTTTTCTTAAAATGGCTCCCAGGTTAGCAGTTAATGACATCCGGCCGCCCATCCAGCTTGGGGTGATAGCCGTTTTTAACCTGCTTTTACGTACCAGCGCCGTCATCTCCTTAATCATCACAAATTCAAGTACCCGGCCGGCCAGGGTAAAACTATTGCCCGGTTTAATTTTTGACATAAATGATTCTTCAACCATCCCCACATAACCACCGGTAAGGTATTTCACTTTGATCATCGCATCGCTTACAATGGTTCCTATATGTAAACGGTGTCGGAGTGCCATCTGCCTGCTTTTTACTTTCCAAAGCCCCTCTTCCTTTTCTACTTTACTAAATTCTGTATAGGCGGTAAGGCTGTCGCCACCAGTAGTAATAAACTGCATCATCCAGTTCCATTCACTTAATTCCAGTTCCCTGAAAGCATGCGTAAGTTTTACTTCTTCAAAGAGTTTCTGGTCGTCAAAGCCATCTCCTACAGCCAGGGTCACCATATATTGTATCAATACATCAAACGACATCACCACTGGTTCCCTGCTTTCAATATCATTTGTTTTTGCGGCTTCTTTAATTGCTGCTGCTTCTACCAGTTCAAGCGCATGCGTGGGCAGGAAAAAGATCTTCGAAACCTCGTGAGGGGAGTGCCCGCTGCGGCCGGCCCGTTGAAGAAAACGCGCAACGCCTTTTGGCGAACCGATCTGTATCACGGTATCTACGGGTTTAAAATCCACTCCAAGATCAAGCGACGAAGTACTGATCACGGCTTTTAGTACGCCGGTATGAATGGCATCTTCAATCCAGTTGCGTAACTCATGGTCTATAGATCCATGGTGAATTGCAATCTGTCCGGCCAGGTTTTCGTCCAGTTTTAGCAGGTTCTGGTACCAAAGCTCCGCTTGCCCGCGTGTATTGCAGAAGATCAGTGTCGTTTTGCTTTTCTCAATGATTGGCAAAAGTTTAAATGCCAGTTTGTGCCCCAGGTGGCCTGCCCATGGGAGCATATCAATGTGATCTGGCAGGATAGACCTGATTTCAATTTTCTTTTCCAGATCTGCTACCACAATAGTTTTGAGCACATCCTCATAAGGAACCAGTACATCCAGTGCCTGTTCCATATTGCCAATGGTGGCCGAGATGCCCCATATGCGGAGCAACCTTTCGGGATGTTTTTCTTGTACCAATGCCCTGATCCGCGAAATAGCAAGCTCGGCCATTACACCACGTTTGCTTCCCAGCAGCTCATGCCACTCATCGGCAACGATACATTGCAAATCATTAAAATAACCCGAGGTATCTTTTTGTGCCAGCATCAGGTGCATGCTTTCAGGGGTTATAATCAGCACCTCCGGCATCTGTTTTTTTTGCTTCAGCTTTTCACTGGCGGGGGTATCACCATTTCTTACACCCACATGCCAGTCTAACTCCAGTTCTGTACAAACTTCGGTCATTGCCCTGGCCAGATCTTTTGCGAGCGAACGGAGCGGGGTTATCCACAGTAGTTTAAGTCCCGTAGATTTTTTTACCTTTTTAGTTGCTTTACTTGTTGTATCAGCTTTCAGCTTAGTGGCCTTAACGGGCACCTGGTTATTCAATTCATCAATTACTACGGCCAGGAACATCGAAAAGGTTTTCCCGAATCCCGTTGGTGCGTTTACCAGGCCGCTGTAACCTTCGGCATAATATTCCCAGGCATCTGTCTGGAACTTAAAAGGTTTTTTCTTGCTGCTTTTGAGCCATTTGATCACCTTCTTATAACCTGCACTCTTTTCGAGTATCATAATGTAGAAGCTAAAAGTTGTCTTAAATCGTCCAGGGTGTTAATCTCCGCAGCTTTTTTGTCTTTACGCCAGCGGGCGATGCGGGGGAAACGCAATGCCAGTCCCGCCTTATGTCTTTTACTTTCTGCAATACCTTCAAAGGCGATTTCAAAGACCAGTTCTGGTTTTACCGTACGTACCGGGCCAAATTTTTCGATAGCGTTTTTCTTCACAAAAGAATCTACTTCTTTAATCTCTTTATCCGTTAAGCCGGAATAGGCCTTTGCCACGGTAATCAGGTTTTCACCATCGCGCACGGCAAAAGTATAATCTGTAAAATGGTTGGCACGCCGTCCGCTGCCTTTTTGGGCATAGATCATTACCGTATCAACGGTGTAAGGGTTAATTTTCCACTTCCACCAGTCGCCACGTTTGCGTCCGCTATGGTAAAACGAACTCAGCTTTTTCAGCATCAGCCCTTCACTGTTGTTCTCCCTTGATCCTTTCCTGATCTCGGCAAGCTGGTCCCAGTCGGTAAATTCAATAACCGGCGACAATAAGGCTACTCCGCTGGAGGTAATAGCTGATGCAATATCTTCAAGTATTTTCCGTCTGACCGAAAGTGGTTCAAGGCGGATATCATTTCCTTCGAATTCCAGGATATCATAGATGAAAAAGCCGATCGGGGCATCTTTCAGTTGCGATTTATTGATCGTTTTCCGGTTGAGGCGCTGCTGCAGGATACTAAAGGCCTGCACGTTTCCGTCTTTCACCGAAAGGATTTCCCCATCCAGGACGGTGCCGTCTGGAAGTTCATCCTTCAGGAAATGTAGCTCAGGAAATTGATCAGTAACCAGCTCTTCGCCCCGCGACCAGATAAAAAGTTCTCCGTTACGTTTAACGATCTGTCCCCGGATGCCATCCCATTTCCATTCTGCCTGCCATTGATCCGGGCTACCCAAACTTTCGGTTTCCGCTTCCAAAGCGTAAGCCAGGCAAAAAGGGTAGGGCCATGAGTTATCAGTATTTACATGGGCACCGGCAATCAGGTCCTGATAGGTAATTTCAGCAGGGTTCCATTTACCCATTATGCTGTGCATAATTTTATTGCTGTCGGTATCGCTTTGCTTTGCAATAGCGTTGACCAGCATTTTGTTTGAAACCCCAATTCTGAAGTTTCCGGAGATTAATTTATTAAAGATAAAACGTTCCTGGGTATCCAGACTATCCCATGCGCGCAGGATGTATTCCTTTTTTGAGGTTTCATCCAGGCCAGTGAGTAAGGCCAGGTCGTTGATCCATTCATGCAGTTTGCGGTCAGTAGTATGACTTGGGGGCGGAAGCACAAGGGCAATAGTTTCGCTCAGGTCGCCTACACTACCATAACTTTCGGCAAAAAGCCAGGCTGGAATTTCACTCAGTTCCGTTGCCCATTGCCTCAATAGCGCAGTGTTAACTGGCCTTTTTGGTTTTTTACCGGTGAACATGGCAATCACAAAGGGTTTGTCCCGTTCGTCGGAGGTGCTGAAATAACTTACCAGAGCGGCAATTTTGTCGTTGGTTTTATTGCTTGTTTCCAGCTGCTGTATCAATTCTGTGAACCTTTTCAAATCAAGTTTCTTTTAAGATTTCCTCTTCTTCATCGTCTTCATTGCCGTAACGCGTAACCACCTCTGCGGATGGGATACCAATTTCATTCAGGTATTTCGAAAATGTGGAGACAAAACCGTGGGTAACAAATACTTTTTCTGCTTCCGTAGATTTAATGGCTGATAGCAGTCCCGGCCAATCGGCATGGTCGCTCAGGGCAAAGCCGGCATCCGCCGCCCGCCACCTGCGTCCGGCCCTTACCTGCATCCACCCAGAGCACACTCCGGTGGCCGCGTGCATCAGGCTTTTCATCCATTTGCCATCCGCCAGGGCCGGTGGAACAATCACTATGCCTTTTTGCAGCTCTTCTTTTCTGATCTCCGGAGTAATCCGTATGGTTTCAGGCAGGTCCACGCCAGCATCAATAAAACGCTCATTAAGGTTGGCGATGGAATTGTGCACATATATAGGTATGTCGCCCGCCAGGTTTTTAATCAGTCGTTGCGCCTTGCCCAGACTATAAGCCACCAGCACGCTGGTTTTTAACTGATCGTGGTTGTCGCTCACCCAATTCCTGATCTTACCAAAAACTTCTTCCTGTGGCAGCCATTTATATATAGGCAGGCCAAAGGTGCTTTCCGAAACAAAAGTATGGCACTTTACCGGTTCAAAAGCCGTGCTTATGCCGTCGTATTCTACTTTGTAGTCGCCGGAGACCACGCAGATTTCCCCTTTATATTCCAATCTGATCTGAGAAGAGCCAATCACATGTCCAGCTGGAAACAGGCTCAGCTTTACACCGTTGATGCTGATTTCTTCATTGTAAGGCAGCGTTTGAATTTTCAATTCGGGGCCAAGTCGCTGTAAAAGTATAGGTTTGGTAAGTTCGTGGCACAAATAGGCCTTGTTGCCCCATTTTACATGGTCGGCGTGACCATGAGTGGTGACAGCAAGATCTACAGGTTTCCAGGGGTCGATATAAAAATCGCCCTGTTTACAGTATATACCTTTGTTGGTGAATGTGATTAAAGCCATTGGAGGTTACAACAACATGGCAGCAATAAAAGTTTGACAATCAGGTTGGCCATTATCCGGCAACGTTTGCACAAATTTAGCGGGCTTCCGCTGCGGCACCCATGCAGAAAATTATAACTTCGTTGATCAAATTGAATTGTATGAACTTAAAACCGCTATATCTGCTTGCGCTGGTACTGGTATGCGCCTCTTTCCGCTTCGCGGACACGCCAAAAGTTACTTTATGGCTGATCGGCGATTCTACCATGGCCATCAAAGATCCAAAAACATATCCCGAAACAGGATGGGGAATGCCATTTGTAAACTTTTTTGATTCTACTGTGGTTGTAGACAACCGGGCTAAAAACGGGCGCAGTACACGTACATTTTTGACCGAAGGTTTGTGGAAGCCGGTAACGGAACAGATGAAGGCGGGCGATTATGTTTTTATACAATTTGGGCATAATGATGAAGTAGCAACCAAAAAATCATTCACTACAGAAGCTGAATTCCAGGCAAATCTTGAAAAATACGTTCGTGAGTCGCGCGCCAAAAAAGCCATTCCAGTATTGATTACCCCGGTAAGCCGGAGAAGTTTTGATGCTACCGGCAAACTTGAAGATACACATCTGGTTTATTCGCAAATAGTGAGAAAGGTGGCGCAGAAGCAGCGGGTGCCGCTAATAGACCTGAACCAAAAGAGCCAGGAGCTATTGGTTAAATTTGGTGTAGAGCCTTCTGCATTGCTCTTTAATCACCTGGTTCCGGGAGAACATCCTAACTATCCTCAGGGCAAAGAAGACAATACCCACTTTAACGAGTTAGGCGCAAGAAAAATGGCGCAGCTGGTGCTGGCCGATATCAGGACGCTTTTACCAGACCTGGCTAGCCATATTGTTCATGCGAAGAAATAATTGGACATTTTCCTAAAACAAAGAGGTTTGCCAGCTGTTTTGATGGCCTAACCAAATTTTTTGTTATGGAACGGTACATATTTAAAGAACAAATACAGGGTTTAGACCGGGAAATTCTGGTTTATCCGATGTTTGGGCTCTCGAGTCATTATCAAGTCCACTGGGATGGACGTGAGGTAGGGGTGCTCAAAAAAGTAAACGGCAGCTGGCATACTGATAGTGATGCTTTATCTGGTTACGTAGATAAGTTGGGCGTATTTATAGACCAAAAGGAACAGACAGCAAACCACCACTAAGCATTAGCATACAGTGAATTATAGAAGGTCCCGGGCAATCATTTGTCCGGGATTTTTGTTTTTGCAGTGTGCTGTTGCAAAAACAAATTCTTAGTCCTGGTGGTTATCATCATGATTAAACGCTATTATCCTTCACCTCTTAATCTTTATCAATTGAACAAACGAACGCCCTATTTGCCTATAGAAGACTACGGAATTATTGGCAATCTGAAAACTGTAGCACTGGTATCTTTGGAAGGCAATATAGACTTTATGTCCTTTCCCGATTTCGATTCTCCAACCATATTTGCCAGCTTGCTGGACACTGAAAAGGGCGGAACTTTCTCAGTTGCCCCCCAATTTGATTCCTTTAAAACAAAACAATTATATATTCCTGGTACTGCGGTATTGCTTACCAGGTTTTTTTCTGATGAAGGCATTTCGGAGCTCACCGACTATATGCCGGTACCCGAGGCGGAAGAAAACAGCATGTGTGCTATCGTCCGCAAACTGAAAACAGTGAGGGGTACGGTCACCTATAAAATAAGGTGCAGCCCCCGGTTTGACTACGGAAAAGCAAAACACAAAATAGAGAAAGGCGATAAAAACGAGCTTATTTTTACGGCTATTAATGATGGGGATACGATGATCAGGCTTATCGCCGATTTTCCGCTGAAATTTAAAGAAAATGATGGTTATGCCGAACTGACGCTGAAACAGGGCGAAGAAAGTTGGCTTGTACTGGAATCTGTGAAAAAAGGGGATACGGATAACTTAAGGGAAATAGACTTCTATAAAAACTTCACCTATGCGGAAACGGTCAATTACTGGCGCCACTGGGTAAAGAAATCTACTTATAAGGGCAGATGGACGGATTTGGTTACCAGATCTGCAATAACCTTGAAACTTCTCACATCTTCTTCACACGGGTCCATGGTTGCAGCGCCTACATTTAGTCTGCCGGAGTCTATTGGAAATGACCGCAACTGGGATTACCGCTTTACCTGGATACGGGATGCGGCATTTACGATGTACGCCTTTTTAAGGCTCGGTTACTATGAAGAAGCAGGGAAATTCCTGAAGTGGATACATGAGCGTTCGGGTGACAAGGTCCTGGGATTGATGTATGCTGTGGATGGTTCCAAGGTGATGGAAGAGGAGGTGCTTGACCACCTGGAAGGTTATATGGGCTCCGGCCCGGTAAGGATTGGCAATGCGGCAAAAGATCAATACCAGCTTGATATTTATGGCGAGCTGCTGGATACGATTTACCTCTACAATAAAAACCACTCTAAGATCAATTACGATTTTTGGCTCACCGTGCAAGGCCATATAGCATGTGTGATAGATGACTGGAAAAAACCTGACCATGGTATGTGGGAGTTCAGAAGCGGAACAAAACACTTTTTACATACCAGGCTAATGTGCTGGGTAGCGATGGACAGGGCGATCAAAATCGCAATCGACCGTTCTTTCCCTTTCCCGGAAAAGGAATGGAAAAAAGTACGCGATGAAATCTATGCCGATATTTATGAAGGCTTCTGGAATGAAAAAATGGGTTGCTGGGTTCAGTACAAAGGGGCTGATGCTGTTGATGCGTCTGTACTCTTGATGCCGCTGGTACATTTTATTACGGCGGATGAACCCCGCTGGTTATCAACCTTGCAAGTGGTTGAGGAAAAATTGAGTACAGACGTATTGATTTACAGATATGACAATGCGGGTGCTACCGACGGAATTGAAGGGGATGAAGGTACTTTTACAATGTGCTCTTTCTGGTTCATCGAAGTGCTGGCGAAAAACAGGGAAATTGGTAAAGCGCTGGAATATTTTGAAAAAATGTCTGGTTACGCGAATCATCTTGGCCTTTTCAGTGAACAAATAGGTAAAAGGGGTGAACATCTTGGGAATTTCCCGCAGGCCTTTACACACCTGGCACTGATTAGCGCAGCCCTGGAATTGGACAAACAAATGGACAGGTTATAGTGTTAAGGTGTCGGTTCGGAAAGTTGGAAGAGCTTACAGCTCAAAAAAATGGTAAAAAATCTTAGGTACGTTTGATTACAGATAATAACAATAGGATAACAGAAAGTAAAAACAGGATGACAATTAATAATAATCCGATAACAGATAAAGACAACCGATAACAGAAAAAACAACCCGAAAACAGATAAATACAATAGACTCTAATGAAAAAACTGGAAAACAAAGTTGCACTGGTAACAGGATCAGATTCTGGGATCGGCCGCGCCATAGCAGTTGAATTTGCAAAAAACGGTGCGAAAGTGATTGTCTGCTACCATAGTGATGAGGACGGGGGCGAAAAAGCGCTCGAACTTGTTGAAGAACATGGTGGGGACTCTATGCTGATACAATTTGATGTTAGTAGCGAGAAGGACGTGGAAGCGAAAATGGACAAGATCATTAAGGATTTTGGTGGTATAGATATCCTGGTGAATAATTCTGGCGTGAATGGATCCGGAATCCCTATTGATGAAATGGACACGAAAGTTTTTGACAAAACTATCCGTACTAACTTATATGGCACATTTTTTTGCAGCAGGAAGTTTATTCAGCACAGGAAGGGCTTAAAGAAACCAGGTAAGATTATTAATATTTCGTCTGTTCATGAGGAAATCAATGCACCTGGCAATGGCGATTACAATGCTTCTAAAGCAGGAATCAGGAATCTGATGCGAACCATCGCGCTGGAAGTGGCAGAGTTCGGGATAAATGTGAACAATATTGCACCGGGAATGATCCTTACACCGATGAACCAAAAGGCAATGGACGATGAGAACGTAAGGAAAGAAGCAGAGAAAAATATTCCGCTTGGAAGGGCAGGAAGGCCGGAAGAAATTGCCTACCTGGCAGTATTTTTGGCGTCTGAGGAGGCGGATTATGTGACGGGGAGTACTTATGTAATGGATGGAGGTTTGATGATTAACATCGGACAGGGGGCGTAGGTTATCATTAGATATCCATGCTGCGCGAAAAAAATGCATGGTGTTTTCCAAGGCTTCCAACCGCTGAAACGCGCTTGAAGGCCTTGAAAACACCATGCATTTTTTTTTGAGATTATCCATGCAGGACCATCTAACAATTTCCTGCGCAAGTCTGTCCGATTGTTTTTTGGGGGGGTGTCCGGAGATTGTGGAAGAAAAACAGGGTTGTGTTTTCCAGGCTGCCAACCGCTGAAACGCGCTTGAAGCCCTGGAAAATACAACCCTGTTTTTAAGACTAACTTTTGCAAAATCACGATTACATCAGCATTACGAAATCAACGCTGCAAGCATCATTTTGCAAAATCACGATTACATCATCATTACTAAATCAACGCTGCAAGTATCATTTTGCAGAACCATTTGAAATTTACTTAAACTGAAAGCGGTCAGATATAGGGGCTGCAAGCGCTGAATGTGCTTGCAGCCTCTATATCTGACCGCTTTTTCTTTTTTGACTAAGATTATTTTCCACCCGGAGGGCAGTACTGCTGCAGGAATTTGGTGTAGGTTCTTGCCAGGTGTTCCCTGGTGCCTGCTCCTTCGCTGATGCTGTGGGTACGGTTAGGATAGGTCATCAATTGGAATACCTTCTGGTTTTTGATCAATTCATTGATCAGCAGTTCGGCATTCTGGTAATGGACATTATCGTCTCCGGTGCCGTGTATATACAGCAGGTTGCCCTGAAGGTTTTTGGCATAGGTGAGGGGCGAACTCTGGATATAAGCTTCGGTAGTTTTCAACGGGGAACCCATATAACGTTCTTCGTAAATGTTATCATAGGTAAGCATGTTGCTGATACCGGCAACGGCGATGCCCGTTTTGTAGATGTCTGGATACTGGAACATCAGGTTCAGGGTAGAAGACCCACCACCACTCCATCCCCAAACGGCAACGCGCTCCTTGTCGATGAAGGGCCATTTAACGATTTGTCTGGCTGCGGAAGCCTGATCGGCGATGTTCAAACGTCCTATATTTTTATAAATGCTTTTGCGGAATGTACGTCCTTTTGGTGCCGGGGCACCACGGTTTTCTATAGAAATGTATACGTATCCGTCCCTGAACATGTTTCCGGCATACATGTAGTTGTAGCCGGCCCCGTAGGTATCGGTTACGGTCTGCATCGCAGGTTCGCCATATACAAAGAATACCACCGGATATTTCTTGGTCTGATCAAAGTTTTCAGGTTTTTTCATCCAGCCATCCAGTTCGGTACCATCCTCGGTTTTTACTTTGAAAAACTCAACCTGGTTTTTCGGCATTTGCATAGCAGCAAGCTGATTGGTCAGGCTGCCTTCCATGGTGAAAGGGTTTCCCGTAGTAATTCTCATCCATTCCATAATCGGCCTGATATTGGCACTCTCATAGGTGTGCTGGGCAAAAATTCCATTAGGAGATATATCATAGGCATGGGTTCCAGGGAAAATGGAAGGGGTTACACGTTCCAATTTACCTTTTCCATCCAGTTTAGTTTTGTACAGGTATCGCTGGGTTGCGTTTGTTGGGGAAGCGAGGAAGTAAAAAGTATTATTTTTCTCATCAACCAAGCTGCTTTCAATTACGTCGTAAGCACCATTGTTAATTAGCGTTTGTTTCTTGCCGTCTTTGCTGATGCGGTAATAGTGACGCCATCCGTCTTTTTCGCTGATCCATATAAACTCTTTGCCACTGTTAATCCATTGCCAGTCGGGCGCAGCATCAATCCAGGCTTTATCGGTTTCTGTGTAAATATTTTTTACCGTGCCAGATGTTGCATTGGCCACAAAAAGGCGGCTGGTATTTTGTTCACGGTTCAGCTGTTGTAAAATAATATCATTGGTATTAGGCACCCAATCCATCCTGGGGATGTAATTCTGGATATTGTCACCGGGAACATTTACCCAGGCGGTGGTTGCGGTGGCAACATTTACGATACCTATTTTGCATGACGAAGGATCCTGACCAACTTTTGGGTACTCGACCGGAATCACAAATGGATAAATAGAATCGGTATTGTTGATCATCAGGAAATTTTTGATTTTCCTGGCGTCAAGCTGCCAGTAGGCGATAGATGTTCCATCAGGGCTCCATCTGAAACCGTCGCGGCAGTCAAACTCTTCTTCATACACCCAGTCGAACGTTCCATTAATCAGTCTGTCACTACCATCTGTAGTTAGTGCCTTGGTGGTTTTAGCTTTTAAATCTTCTACATAAAGGTTATGGCCGCTTACATAAGCAACTTTACTGGCATCAGGAGAAAGTTTTGCAAACATCAGCGACGAGGCTGGTTTGTCCTTGCCGATCTGTGTAAGGGTATTGGACTGCAAATCTGCCAGCCAGTAATCGCCACGGGTTTCATAACGCCATACTTTTTTGCTGTTGGTGTAAACCAGCGCTTTGGTACCATCGTCAGAAAGTACAAAACTTTTGATGATCAGCGGAAGGCTTTGACCTGCGGGAGTCAGGAGGCTTCTGCTCATTACAGTTTTACGGTCCCTTTTTGGCAGGGTGACAGAAACGATTTCGCCATCGGCGTTTTCATAATACCCGTTGCCATCTTTTGTCCAGTTAACACCATCTTTTCCCTGCGCAAAGCTTGATGCACAAAAAAAGCCGGTTACCAGAACGAGGGTAAGCTTTAAAATTGTCAGTTTTTGATTCATTTGTGTAAGTAGTTTTAAGTTGGTTTGCGGTCTTTCCGCAGGGCAGGATTTGTTCTAAAGCGCCAGAAATTGCGTGTATACAGCTTGCATATAAGATTTAGCATCCTTTAGCAGCTCCGCAGTGTGTATGGCATCTTCAGGATGGTCGTTATATAAAACCATCTTCCCTACATTGTCAAATGTAACACATTGTTTGTTATCGATAAAGCCCATTCCGTTATCCCAGCTGAAATATGCAAAGGGTTTCGTTTCCGGGTTCAGTAAATTCTTGCTCCATACAAAAGAACCTGCGTTTAAATCAAGCTGGTGCAGAAGGGTAGAGGCAATGTCAATCTGGCTTCCCACATTATCCATCACCTTACCGCGGTACTCGTCTTTGATCACCTCACCAAAAAACAGGAGCGGTACATGATAACGCTGCGGGATATAGATTTCATTACGGTTTTTTGGCATAATATGGCCATGGTCCGCCACAAAAACAAAAAGGGTGTTTTTATACCAGGACTGCGATTTGGCTTGATTTAGAAAATCGTTGATACAAGAGTCCGTATAAAATGCAGTGCTTTTAAATTTCTGTACATTATCGCCGCTTCCAAATTTGTAAGCGCCCGGCACTTCAAACGGCTCATGGTTAGTA